>CEVB01024211.1_pt1 | contig 11225 bp, 11 predicted proteins | sample 531381 | NCBI WGS metagenome assembly CEVB01 (sample SAMEA2622763, study PRJEB7988) | marine metagenome | biome: marine biome (ENVO:00000447); feature: surface water layer (ENVO:00002042); material: "saline water (ENVO:00002010), including plankton (ENVO:xxxxxxxx)" | depth 5 m | reverse complement strand
GACTGTGCCGCCGGGGGTGGTATTAGAGATAGTCTGGTCAATTTGCAGCACAATCAAACCCTGGCCATTAATGGTCGGCGTAACCGACATGGTCAAACCGGTTTTACGATACTCAACAGATGTGCTTTGTGTTTCAGTACCAGGGTTGACCGTTGTATTCCCTACAGTGGGAATATCGGTACCCACATTAATATTGGCACTTACCCCATCCCGTACTACCAAGGTGGGGTTAGATAATACGTTAACATTCGTCTTAGCGGCACGCAGGCTCGCCAGTATCTCTTTGCCAGCATCAAGGTAGGATAAACTTAAACCACCAAAGTCCTCAACACCAAAAGCGCCTTTGGTGCTATAACCAAACTTGCCATCCTGAATAGCAAACTCCAGCCCCATAGATAGGTCGTCGGTTAGGGTGACTTCAGCAATAGTGGCTTCGAGCAAAATTTGCTTAGGCATAACATCTAACCGGCGAATCATCGGCAATAACTTCTGATAGCGAATACCTGTGGTAAAAAAGATAATGGTATTGGAGCGTTCATCTACCGTCATGGTGATGTCTTCGCTTTGTACAGTAATTGAAGCAGGCGAGTTGTTGCGCTCTGCATTCTGCCCGCTGCTCGTTTGATTGCCAGAAGAACCGCCATTGTTAAAGGCACTGGCAGTATCGCGGCTTTGGTTGCCACCACGGTTACCGCTGCCAGACAGATTAGGATTGATCAATGGCGCTACAGATGCGCCTAAATCGCTGGCGCGGGCAAAGCGGGGATGAAAAATAAAGTATTGTTTTTCAGCGCCCTCACTGGGTTTATCCAGCTGTTTTGCCCAATAATTTACCCGATCGATGTAAAATTGCTCGCTGGCAAACAGTGCCACAGCCCCGATTTGATCCAGCGGCACCATGACAATATTAGATTTTGGGTTGGCGCTGTTATCGGTTGGGATCCCTTCGGAAATAAGCAATTGGCTGGTTTGCTCGATAAACTCTTCAGCTGTCATGTAAATTAAGCGCAATATACCCACATTACGGCCACGGTTAGCAGGCATGTCCAACAGCTGTATTAAATCCAGGGCACGCAAGACCTCATTGCGCTCACCAGTGATGAACAACATGTTTTTTTCAAAATCAGGCGTTATCTTGGCACTGACAAGGTCGCGTAACGTGCGCTCTAAGCTGATGTTCATGCCGTATTTAATGGGTACTATCTGCATTACCTGCCCGACTACCTGAGGCACATCGGAAGGTGTTCTGCCAATACCCAGCACAGTTACCCCGCCTTGTTTAGCAAGTTTTGGATGTACAAAAAAAGTGCCATCACGCACTGTGATGGTAACACCGGCCTCATCCAGCAGTTGAGCTGTTAACAGATACAAAGCCCGGCTCGACACCGGCTGCTGCAGATTTAAAGTTACCGGCTTACCGGCTTCAACCACCCCATCGGCCAACACGTAATTCAGTTTCAGCACATCGCCTAATACCGCATGCACAAACTGATCTGTTGGCATAGCCTCGGCTGCGAAACTTACTTTGTCATTGTCTTTAATAAGTGCAGCGGCGTCTTGCTGGCTGCGAAGCACCGGGTTGTTACTTTGTAAGCTGGTCAGTTGCTCAAAACCTTGCTTCTTTTCAGCTGAAGTTTCTACCTGTGGTTCGGCAGATTCAAGCACCTCACCTGGTGCAGAAGCCGCTAAACGTGATCCCGGTACATGGTATTGATTGTCATGACCAGCGCAACCGCTTAATACTATACAGGTGACAAGGTATAAACTGAGTTTATTCATCGTTTTCATTCGCTGTTAATACTCTTTATTTTTACTCAGTGACCGCTGAGGCCGGGGTAAATAATTGCAGCTTCACCTGCTTGCCTTGGTAACTCAGGGTGATATTGCGCCTATTAATTTGGCTTAGCTCTATATCCTGACTGCTCTCACCTGCGGCTAAACGCACATAGCTTACACCCTTACCCGCTTGTTGCAATGCCAGCACTGCAACGGGGTTTTGTTTACTATAAATGCCCAGTAAAGCCACCGTTGTATCACCAAGTACGGTTTTATCAAAATTGGCCAGGGCGGCGTTATTCGTCTGTTCTGTTTCATTTGCAGCGCCGTCTGCCGGAATACGCCACTGAGCGATCGTCGACTGCAGCGCTTGCGGTTGATAAGGAACGCCCTGTGGCAGAACAGAGAGTGTAGGAATACTCAAAGACCGCTGCTCATCATGAGACGCCACATATACTGCACTAAAAAAATGCACCAGGCACAATGCGCTGGTTATTAACGCTGTTAGCAGCACGGGTTTATATGCAGCTTTCACGACGCCTCCTGCAGCAGATAGTCTGCTTCAAACAACAGCGTTAATTCGATTTCGCTATTCTGATTTAATGCTCCGCGCCAGCTGGCTTTAATGTCCCGAAACATAAAATGCGGGAATTGCTGTTCTATTTGGGTGTGCAGCAGCATAACGTTAGCCGCAGTACCTTTTACACGCAGAGAAACCCTACTGCGCTGCAGATTAAAAACCTGCAAGGGCGTGTCGCTCAGCCAATCGAAAAAGGTTACTGAAGCGCCTTGAGCAGTGGCCAGTTTTTGCAGTTGTTGCTGCAACTGTAACCTGTACTGTGAACTATTGGCCACCACCGGAAAGGGTTGCAATAACTGGTTCAGGTATTGCTGTTGTTCAGTCTGTAATAACGCTAATTTTTGCTTCTGCTGCAGTAATGCTTCAGAACGCTGCAAACGTTTGGTTAATGCATCTAGCTGCTGATATTGCGCCTGTTGTTGTTGCTGTAGCGGAACAAATACAAAGCGGGCAAGCACGAGTATTGCCAAAATAGTTAGCAGCAAAGGCTTATTCCGTAACATCACTGCCCTCCGGCTGCTGCGCAACAGGCTGTTCCTGCTGTTGTGCCAACAATAAACTGATAACAAAAGCATCTTTGTCACGATCGCGCCTTACTGGTGCGTCAAAACGTGCATCTGTTACTACATTTGAAGCCTGCAGGGTAGTAAGTACAGATGTTGCCTGGTCTGCTTTACCGCGAATGACTATACGCTCAGACTGGCTGGCAATGTCCTGCAGCTGAACACTGCTATCGTTCTGTAATAATGGCAAGACTATCTGCCAAATATGCGCAGTAAATTGCTTGTTTTCACGCAGTGCACGCAAGGTGTCTACATCATCACTGATCTTTTGCACGCTCTGCTGTATATCAAGTAACTGATTAACACTGCCACCCAACTCAGCGAGCTGATTTTTTCTGTTATCGATTAACACACTGTAATATGCGGTTACCAGGGCAATATAAAGCAATAATGAGACCGCAGCAGTAATAGCTATGGCTTTAAACGGCAACTGTATTTGTTTAACCTGAGGCCTGACTAAAACAGCCAGTTTTGCAATAGCAAACACTGAGTTTGCCAGTGCCTGTACTAACTTATTAGCATAACTGTCAGCATCAACATGTTTTTGTACACCCTGATCAGGTATGCCGTTGTTCAGTGCAAAGCTTGTAACATCGGGGCAAAAAGCACCAATTTGCTGTGATACAGGAACCGCCGCAGCACTATATAAAAAATAACGGGCAAAGCTATCGCATTGATAAATAGCATTGTCCGACTTCAGTGCATGCCAAAGTAACAACGATTCCGGGATCAATAGCGTTAAACGGCTAAATTGCTGCAAGGTGTCCGGGTGGATCACAATGGTACAGACAGAGCGGCGTTGATCCTGCTCTGGCCCGATATAATGTAAAACACCAGCTTGCGGATATTCGGTATGCAATATTTGCTTCAGCTCGCCTAACTGCGCAACAGGATACAGGTGAATAAACTCCTGATAGTGATTGCGCGCTAAAACTACCACCGAGCCACAACTTTCCGAAGGCTTCAGCGTATACCCATCGCCACTTTGGCTAAAACGAAATGCCGATTTATGCCAATAGCTTATATTTTTTTGCAGTAACCAACGCATAGGTTTTATGGTTAACTGTTTAATTAAGTGAAACTGCATTCATAGTATCCGTTGGCGGGGTTCGCATGCGATATTCGTAAATATCAAAAGGTTGCTTTTGAAACGGCATAAGCCTAAAAGTCATTTCGCGGCTTAGTCTAACATCGCCATTTTGTACTGTGAAGTTTATTCTATAGCCTGGCCCGGTGCTAAACCGATCAAACTCATCAACGACTCTACCGGTCACCGTTTCATATAACTGACTGGTTAACTGCCCTTTTTCACGCGCGAGATGTAATTCTTTATAGGCAGTATCATCGAGACTTAATTGCCATAGCGCATCAGGCTGCTGGTTCAGATTAACGCCCTGAGGAAACAGCGTCAGTAGTGGCCGGATACGTTGAAACAGCTCCGGTGTCACCCCCTTAACAAACAGCCACTCTTCTATGTACTGTATTGGCGCGTTGCGGATAAAGCCTTCTGCATAATCCTGTTGCTCTGCACCATCAAGACGGGGCAAATCATCTTTATCCTGCCAGTCAGCGAGAGCAGACGACAGCTGTCGCCCCAGAGCCGCTGAGCTGGCATAACGCTCTGTAAAGCGTGTAAGCAGGAACTCAGGTGGACTTGCCGCGTTAAGCAAGCCTGACGTATCCTGAACTTGAAGCTCGACACCGTTAAACTCAAAAGGCTGACCATGAAAATTCCATTGCTGCAACCCTTCGCGCTGATGCATTAATGCTGGCTGCGTACTCAACATGGTGAATAGTATTTCGGCCTCGGCACTTTGTAATGCCATATTCGCCAAAGTGTAGTCCCGTACAGCTTGTGCCAGTTTTAAATGTTGTCTGGCCTGGTGATGCATCGAAAGCAGCATAACAGTGAGTATTGTGCTAAGCAGCAAAACCTGAATTAGTGCAATTCCTTTTTGCTTCATACCGGGTTCTCATAGTCAGCCAACGCATTAATTCGATTTCGATTGGCGATATCAAACTGCAAGCGGAAGTCACCTAGCTGTATTAACAACTTTTCCGGATGTAATCGCTTGACCAACGCATCATACTCATCGAACCATTGCGGTGCATTCGATATAGCAACGTCAACATCGCCAGATGCGGCCATTTGGGTCGCCTGACTATCCCAGCCATAATACGCAAACGACAAAGAAGGTAGATCATCTGCAATGACTGCCCGATAACTAAAAGGCAAGACCTGATCGGCGTCTTTGAGCACGGTATTTACCAGTGATGCTTCTTCATACACCAACCTAAAACGGCCATTATCATTAAGCTCACGAAATACCCGGATAACCGCAGGTGAACCAGTTTGATGAATAGGAGCATAAGTTACCGCAGTAAAGCCTTCTTCACGCCCAAGAAAGTAATATGCCCTTCCTCCCTGGTTGGTAACAGACAACGGCAAGGTCGCCTGAACAGCATCGAGCAGTAATTCTGTAGCCCGAAATACCTGATAGCGCTGCTCTACTTTGGATAAATCACGTTTCCAGCTGTCAGTGTAAAGCTGATAGGCCGTAGCCGCTAACACCAGCATCATAAGCATGATGCTCATAGCGATTAATAACTCTATCAAAGTGAAGCCGGCTCTTAAACGCCCATAGGCAGCCATGCCAGCTCCTTAAACTCTAGTTGCTCTGCTCTGCCCTGATATTCAAGCTGTAATTTTACCAACAACAGAAGAAAGCGCTCAGGCGGTGCAATAACGCTGCCGCTATTAAAGTCGAACTGCTCGGGGGCTGAACCACGCTTAATCACTTCTGCTTGCCAGGAGAACCCGACACCGTTTAGCTGCCCGCTGCCACTGCGTGCAGTTTCCGGGTTATCTCTGATTTGCTGACGCACCGACAGTGCTATCATGCGGGCGGGCTGTAATGTTGTGATCAACCGTTCAGCTGATGCACTGTTACTTCGCAAAGAACTGATGGTCACAGATGCAAGACTAAGCGCTGCGAATAAGATAACAGCCGCTATTAGCACTTCAATTAATGTCAGGCCTGACTGTCGGTTCACGGCTACCCCTTCAGCGCAAGATGTTCTGTCCGGTTCAGCGTTTTTATTTCAATGGACTTAGTTGCTGTAAAACCATTGGCATTAAAATGCAGTGTTTGAAGAGGAAAAAAAATGTATTCAAAGCTAAGCACGATTTCTTCGCTGCCTATCCGCCTGCTAAGCTGCTTCCCCTCGAACACAAATTGAATCGACTGGCCACGTAAGAAAGCGACTTTTGCACTGTCGTTGATATACTGCTCAGCTTCAGCAAACTCAGCTGCGGCTTTGGTTTTATCTACCTGAGATATCATCAAAGGTGCAACCAGAGTCAGCACTGTCGTCATAATCGCTATAACGACTAACAACTCAATTAAAGTGAACCCCTTGCGTGTCTGCATAATCACCTGCAGTTACAATCCGACATCGGTTGCAGACGTAATACTGAGCATCATAATCACGACGACGCCACCCACGATGCCCCCCATGACCAGAATAAGCAGAGGCTCTAATAAACTGGTAAAACGGGTCACCCAGTCAGTAAACTGGCGTTGGCAACGCTGGGCAATTTCTTGAAAAATCCTCGCCAGCTCTCCACTTTCCTCTCCTACACTCAGCAGCGACGCAAAAAAGTCCGGGAATAAACGGGTTTGACGTAACGCAGAAGATAGCTGTTCACCACGCTTTATTTTGCCTATTGCGATTTGCATTTCTGCTCGAAGCTCGGCTTGTTTTATGTTGCCATTCGCCAGATCCAACGCCTGATCCACCGCAACACCTGCTTGCAGCATCATGGCTAAACCGCCGTTAAAACGAATACGCTCAACCTGTAAAACAGCCGACGACACCACAGGTATACGGATAGCAAGCCATTGCCAGCGCCGTTGAAATGCAGGGCGTTTACGGCCTTGTACTACCAAGACGCCCAATAAAACCAAAACGACAAGTAGAATAAGCTGATACTGCTGCAACCAGGCAGAAGTGCTCAATAACATGGTTGTGTAAAAGGGTAAATCTTGTTGCCGCTCAAACATAGTCGCCATGTTGGGCACGACATAGTTAAAAATAAACACTACAGAAGCAATACAAACCAACAGAATAACCATTGGGTAAGTCAGTGCTTGTGAGATCTTTTTCTGCAGATCGCGTCTGAACGCCAGGTCACTTGCCAATTGACGAAACACATCTGACAGCTGACCGGTTTTCTCGCCGATGCTGACCAAGTTGACGTACAAGGCATCGAAATAATCCGGGAAACCCGCTAATACCTGCGAAAGCTGCTTACCACTGCGCAACTCCGTACTGATTTTATTCAGTAGCCTGGCAAGAGATGGCTTTTTGTTGGCTGACTTCAACAACTCTATACCTTTGTCTATTTTAAGGCCAGAATCCAGCAGCAACGATAGCTCAGCAGTCAAAAATTCGATATCAGCAATACCGATTTTGTCGGTACTAAACAGCGCTGCCTGCTGATTAAGCTGTTCCTCTTTAACCGACTTTAACAACAAACCTTGCTTTTTCAGCAGTTGCTGAGCAGCAGACAACGACTCAGCAGTAATGCTACCGCTTACTCGGGCGCCTGCTTTATCATATCCATTGTATTCATACTGGGGCATCAGCCTGCCACCCTTAATACTTCATCGATGGTTGTTGTGCCCTGCATGGCTTTTAACAAGCCATCTTCCAGTAATGTTCTGCCTTGCTGTTGCTTGTTTACTTTACGCGCCAGCTGAATAAAGTTCTGGTCTTTGGGCAGTGCTTTAATCTCATCACTGCAGCGTAAATACTCAATTATCGCGACCCGCCCCTTGTAACCTGAGTGATTACAATGCTCGCAGCCAACGGCCTGACATAAATGAAGTTGGCCGTTATTTAATTCGTCGGCGTAATGCTGTAACTGATAGCGCTCTGTCAGCTCGTCAGCATTAGAAGCAGGAGCTGCGCAGTGTTCACAAAGGCGCCTGACAAGGCGTTGTGCGACGATAGAAACCAGCGCCGCATTGAGCAAAAACTCTTCAACGCCTAAATCCAGCAAACGGGTGTAAGCACTGGGGGCATCATTGGTATGCACCGTTGAAAATACCAGGTGACCGGTCAGGGCAGACTGCATCGCAATAGCTGCAGTTTCTTTGTCTCGGATCTCACCAAGCATAATAATGTCAGGATCTTGCCGCACAATACTGCGAAGACCAGCTGCGAAATCAAAACCAATATCAGCCTGTACCTGTACCTGATTGATGCCATCAAGCTGATACTCCACCGGGTCTTCCAGTGTAATTATCTTCACTCCCGGTGTATTAAGCTTATTTAAAAACGTATATAAACTGGTAGTTTTACCGGAGCCAGTTGGGCCAGTTAATAAAACAACGCCTGCGGTAGTTTGAATATCCTGCAAAATCTTTTGTTCGATATCCGGCGCTATACCAAGCACCGCCATATCGTAACGAATAGCATCTTTGCGCAAAAAACGCATTACAACGCTCTCGCCATCATTTAACGGCAGAGCAGAGACACGGATATCTAAATCTATACCACCGATGCGCATTTCTATTTTACCGTCCTGCGGCCGGCGCTTTTCCGCAATATCCATGTTACTGAGGATCTTTAAACGCGTGATGACTGGCAGTAATAATGTTGCCGGAATGGTCTCTATATCCTGCAGTACGCCGTCAATGCGAAACCGAACCTTTCCACGACTACCTGTCGGTTCAACATGCATGTCAGATGCACGCTGACGCAGCGCTTTAGTGATGAGTGCGTTGAGTAAATTAACGGTCGGCGCTTCTGAAGCCAGTTCCCTTAACCTGGACTCTTCAACGGAAGTAAGCTCTCCGCTTCCTGCATTGTCATCAACTTGTCTTGCCAATGCCGCCATCTTGTTAAACTGTTCATTAGTTACGACGCTTAACTGACAAGATAACCCAAGAGAAACAACTATCTCTTGTGCATCTTTATTCAATGGTGCCGTGGTTGCAAAGTGCCAGGAGTCCTCAGCAAAAGCAAAGGGTAACCAACCTTTCTCAGCCAATATCTCTACAGGCAATATGCGGGCTTGTTCGGGTAATTGCCAACTATCCAGCTGCATATCAGACAGCATCGGCAACCTCAGTAACCTGGCATAAATATCCGGTAAGGTTTCTGACGACAAACTTCCCATACTGACCAGTATCTGCTCCAGCTGGCCACCATATTTGCGCTGAAATGCTGTTGCCTTTTCAATATCCGCAGAACTTACGGCAAAACTTTGTTGCAATAGGGCCGGCAGAGCGCTCATTTGTGAATAATGTCCGCATCATCGCCTTCGCCGCCAGGCCGGCCGTCACGCCCATAAGACATAATAGAAAAACCTATACCTGCATCACTTTTATTGCTGTACACATAGGGATTACCCCACGGGTCAACAGGAACCTCTTTAGGCAAATAGGGGCCGTCCCAGTTTTTGTTTTCACTTCGCACCAGCTCGTTCAGGTTTTCTGGATAATTTCCCATATCTAAGCGGTACGTATTAAGTGAGGTTTCCAGCATTTCCATTTGCGCTTTAGCAGTCTTAATTCGGGAAGAATCAACTTTAGAAAACATTTCTGGCGCTACCAGTGAGGCTAACAAGCCAACAATCACGATCACTATCAATAGCTCTATCAGCGTAAAACCGCGAACTTGCTTAAACTTCATGGAATATCCTGTTGTATAAACTGACTTATTACAATGTTGTCGCATATTACCGTATGCCTCTGGCGTGAACAAGGTAACTGCCGTTTCGTCTGACGTTATTAAGGCAAAATAGTTTCAAAGCCGGCGTCAGCTATTCGTTGCTGCCAGCTCCAGCTTTGTAAAACCTCTGAGGCAACAGTCACCGCGCCAGGTGTAGGCCATATTCTTAACTGATTAATATCGTGATATTGAAGTTTGTGGTTCGTCAGGAAACTATTAACCCAGGCGGTTCTGTTACCAATCACCGGCAAGCCGCAAGCCGCATATTCTAATAGTTTGGTCGATGTCTGAAACTGATAAGGGTAGATATCCGGCACATAGTTCAGACCGAAGCGAGCCTGGTTTAATAGTAAAGGGATCTGTTTATTCGATACCTTACCGATAAACCGGACATTGGCGTAATGCTGATAACGTTTTTGTAGGTACGATGCCGGGTTTCCAACCAGCCAGATGCTGGTATCCGGTTTAACACTGAGAATGATATCCAGCGCCTGCTCAAGCCTGCGGCTTTTATCCATAGTGCCGACATAAATCAGGTCGCATTGTTTTTCAGTGCCGGGCCTGATAACGAAATCTCCGGACAACCCCATATCCCGATAACGCACAGGAACATTATCGCGAAATTGCAGCAGGCTACTTTGCTGCGCATTCTGAAATACACGCAGATTTGGCTGGCTGTTAAAGCGTGACTTCAGCTTATCTTTTAACCATGCTATTGGCGGTGTCGATAACGACGCGTACTCGTGCACGATAAATTGATGCGGCTGGGGTTGGTAACGAAAACAGCCCATAAAAAACCAGACAATATCGTAAGAACCTAGATCTGCCTGTGGTTTCTCAATAAAGACGCGATACTTAGTGCTGAAGTATTCTGTGTAAGCATCCAGCTCAGGCAACTGAGCTTTGTCCTGATGTACAAAACACAGCGATTTCAACGGGCTCCCCCACTGTAAAACAAACGTTGCCAACCCTTTCGAACTAACAGCGTTTTTATCACTCTGAGGCTCTGTGTTAATGGCAGACGGAAAAACGCCCCCCAGGGAAAAGCAACGTTGTTATATAGCGCAATATTGACCTGATGGCTTGCCAGTTGCGCCGGATTCATGAACTGACGGTGTTTATCAAGCAACAGTTGATAACCGGCGATGCGTTTTGCTGACGCGGATATGCGCTCAGACTGGTGCTCCTGATGCAGAATGTAGCTGGTGCTTTTGATGCGATAACCGTTACCAAAAGCGGCTGCTAAGCGAAGCCAGGTGTCATAGTCCTGACAACTGGGCAATGACGGATCAAAGCCAGCAATAGCACGCAAGGTTGATGTCAACGTAAACACCTGGTTGCCAACAACATTTGCATACAAAAGCTGCGAATAGCTTACTGCTCTTGCCTTGGCTCCGTATTCAAACCGCTGCATGTTTTCTGCTATAACGGTATAGCCTGAGCACAAAAACGCGCAATCATTGTAGCGGTACCAGTATGTTACAAACTCGCTTACCCGCTCAGGCATAAACTCATCATCGTCATCCAGGCCAGTAATAAACTCACCCTGCGCCAGGTTAATGGCT
>CEVB01080367.1_pt1 | contig 11251 bp, 14 predicted proteins | sample 531381 | NCBI WGS metagenome assembly CEVB01 (sample SAMEA2622763, study PRJEB7988) | marine metagenome | biome: marine biome (ENVO:00000447); feature: surface water layer (ENVO:00002042); material: "saline water (ENVO:00002010), including plankton (ENVO:xxxxxxxx)" | depth 5 m | reverse complement strand
TGTATTTTCTTCCATTCTATCCATACGTATGTCAACTTTATCAAATCTTTTTTGTATCTCTTCATGTCTTTCATGAGAAACAACTACATGAGTTTCTAAACTCTGTGATTCTAAAGTTGCTAAATCTTTTGGTACTTTTTGTGGCTTACTATCCATTTTATAATGTCTCCGATTGAGTGAATTCTAAATTTATTGACCCAGTAGTTGCAATTGTTCCGCCGTTTAATACAACTCCATCCATTGAACTAATTAACTTTCCAATTGGATTTGCACCGTCGTTGAATACATCTGGGTGTTCTACTGCAAACTTAAATATATGTCCGGCACCAGTTAATGTTGGTGCACCATTGGCATTAAGGTCTGAAACATTTACAGGATCATTTGAAATAATAACCTGTGAAAACATTGCAATCATTTGTACAATTGAGTCAAAATCTTTTTGTGTAACATCTTGATAATTACCAGTTTGTTCAATATCAATAGTAGTGTACATGATATAAAACTGTAAGTTACTGCTAATAAACTCACCACCTCTTGCCGCTCCATTTATTCTTACTGCCATTACTTTTTCTTTCTATCTTTTAAATTAAAATTTTTCATTTTATCTGCATACGATGGACCTTTACCTCTGCCTAATTTATATCCAATATATGCTCCAGCCAATGCCGCGCCAACTGCCATTGCTTTTGATGGTTTAACTTTTTCACCATCTACAAAATCTCTTTCTCTTGCTAACTTTTGAATGTATGCAGTCAATGATGACTTTGGAGAGTTTGTTCTAAAGTACGTTAGCAAACTAGAAATTAATGTTCTTTTTTCTCTTGTTTTTAAATTTTCATAATCTCCTGCTAAACGTTTCATAGAACGTAATTTACTATCACTTATAAACAACATTGATTGTAATTGCATTAACATTCTTTTTTCTGAATCTGCATTTGCTCCTGATGAGTCGATATGACTAAAAAATTGTTTTAATAAAGTTATATTAGGACGCATTCTTTTTAATAGTATTTCACTATTTTTTTCATCTGCAAATTTTGTAATTGATCCTTTACCAAACAACGAATGAATCATTGCATATAGATCTGTACCGTTTGATCTAAAGTAATCAAAGTTACCATAACTTGCTGTTCTACTTGCGTATGTACTTGCTATAGATGAATATTTAAATTCTCTATTCATTACTTGCAATGCAATCATATGTGCAAAGGCATTGTTAGCCATATCACGTGCTGAATATTCAGATAACTTATGTCTTGATCTGAACATTCTTGCTTCTGTCATTAAATCGTTTACAAACTCTAATTCTATTGTTTCGCTTTTCATAAAGTTTTTCCTACTAAAGTCTAATCTATCTACAACCTTTACTGCACTTCCAATATGATCAACAGCAACAAACCCTTCCGGATCTCTTACTTTTAATTCGCCGTCTACTTCTTCAAAACTATCAATTGCTTTAATGTTTGATAATTTTCTGTATAATACGTCTTTTATAGCACCTAATTTAAGCCACAGTGCATAAAAGTTCATCATATTACTCTTATTAGTATTTAAGTAATTTAGTCCAATTTGTAGTGCATTTAGACGTCGTTGTCCTGCAGGTCCTTCTGGTCCTGTTTTTAATTGTGCTATTTTTTCTTCTGCTCTACGTGTATAATCTGCTACAAACTGATTATAAAACTGCTCTGGATCTTGTTGTATAGAATTCTGTTTAATATTATTATTCATGTTTGCGGCAATGTTTATCTTTAAATCATTACCAGCATCTGATCCATCTAAAAATTCAAAAGCATTACCAATTGCATTTAAATGTTTCTGTGCATCAGCAATAGCATTTTCAACTGCTTCAGTTTCTTGAGCTGTCATTGTTGCCATTCCTGAAAAATCTTTTATATAAGCATCATCGAACCAAACGTCTGCTGTTTGGTTTAGATCAGATAAATCAACTTTAAATGATGCTGACATTTTATCTAAACTTTCACCTTCGTATGATGTATGGAACACAATACCAACTTTTGCATTTTGTATTTTTTTACCTAATTCAGAGTCAGTTGGAACTGCGTATGTAATTGTATTTGGTTTAAATGTTACGTATGATTTATTTTCAAAACCTCTTACTTGCAAATCACCTTGTGTAAACATTAAATCACCTTGCAACACACCTTGAATATTTAACTTTGATAAATGTTGTAAAACTGTGTTTAGTTTATTACGTAAACCACTTTTATCACTATCACCTGTATCAGCATGATTGGTTTCAATGTCTTGTGCTGATTTATTTAATTTTGGGTTCTTGTTAAACACACCTTTTGTACCAATAAAGAATTTACCATCAGCAGGATCTTTACCGCAAATGATTGCAGGCGATCCATCCCACTTTGTAGTAATATTGAATCTTTTAGGTGAATGACCTTTTACTATTGTTGATAAGTTTTTTAAAAATCTTATGGCTTCAACAGCACCTTTTTTACCTTTGAATAAAGATAGATCTTCTAAGTGTGTTAGGTGTGTGTTTACGTTTTCGTCAATTTTAAGATCTGTTAGTTTCATCTTTGCTGTTTACTCTTCTTATGCCACGTTCAAATTTTGCAGGATCCGAACTTTTAATGCTGTTGACTAATCGTCTAGATAATTCACCAGCAGTGTTTTCATCATAAGATTCATACAGCATATCAATCAAATTAAGAGCAGATGATATAACGTGACTTGCACGTGATTCAATAAGTGCCTCTCTGTTGTTTTGAGGTACCGACTGAGAAATTTCTTCTAATATTGATTTGGTGTGTCTTTTCATTGTCATCAACTCTTTACTTTCCTATACACTTATTTATACTAAAAAGAAGCCTATATAAAGTCATACTATAGATCACTTTCATTAGAGTATTGATGACGCTTACTTTTTAATATACTACGCAAATTTGCTACCTGCTCAACCTTTTCAGCCACCTGTGCACCTTGATTTTCAGGCTTTTTAGGCGTTATTACACTGGTTCTTTTCTTAATTGAACTTGCCACATTAGCTGTTGTCATATTGTCATCTTCAGCCATCTGTGCTTCTGTTAAATCTGTAATCCTTAAGGTATCTATATTAAATGCCAAGTTAATTTTAGTTCCAACACCACCACTTGATCTTGTTTTCATAAGTTGAATCAAATATCTGCCACGTTCACGCATAGCTCTGCTTGTTTGGATACCAATAACATTATCTGCTGTTTGTATTTTACTCAAACCACCAGCAATGTGTGAATGATCAAATTCAGTTTCTTCAACACTAGCTCTGTTTAACTGAGATGCTGTGGCTAGTACAATCTGATGTTCAACTGCTAAATTACGCAATTCTTCAGATACATATTTGTCTTTAATAAACAAATCACTTGGAGAAACTCTTTTTGATATTGGCATCAACAAATCTAAGTAATCAACACAAATACAATCTGGCTTTGTACCTGTTTGTACTTCATATTCTTTTAAGTAACTACGCAAATCATTCACTGTTGCACCACTATTCATATATTTTAGTTGAAACTTACCAGACTTTTGTCCTTGCATCCTAACCATTAAATCAATGTCATCAATTTTCTTAAATATTTCATTTGATGCAACACCAGTTGCCATACTGTCAACTCTCATAGAACTTAATTCTTCACTCAATTCAAAAGTAAAGTAGATCACGTTCATACCAACATTGACCCAATTCAATGCAACATTCTGTAAAAATAAACTCTTACCTGCACCTGATTGACCTGCGAATATATTCAATTCACCTTTGTTAAATCCGCCATATAATTTATGATCCAATGCTGACCATCCTGTACTTACTGTACCATTGTTATCTTTGAGTGCTAACAATCTTGCTTTTGGATCAACAAAGTAATCTGTACCTAAATCTTTTGTAAGTCCTATCCTTACTGCATGTTTAATTTTATCTTCTACTTGCCCATAGTCACCTTTTTCTAATAAATCTGCTGACTGAATAATTGCAAGTTCTAATGCTTTGTGTCTACAAAAAGTTTCAAACTCATCAAAGAACCAATTCTTGTGCCTTTCATCAATATCAACTTTTTTAAGTTCGACACCACATGTTGCTTGTATTTGTTCTGTAGTTGGAAGTGAATTATATTGTTCAGAATGTTCTTGCATAAATTTAACCACATTAGCCAACTTACGTGAAAAATATTCTGTTTTTACAATATTTTTTACCCTTACAAATAACTCAGGATCTGTTGCACAAAACTCCAAAAATAGTTTTTGCAGTTCTTCGTTATAGTCTTTTAAATCATTCATATCTTTATACTACACATTTTCTTTTTGTTTTACAAGTCTTAAATGTTTCCAACTGTAAGGAAATTCCTCATTACAGAATTTATCAATTGAATTTGCTATTTCTCTTGTTTCTACTTGGGTATCTTCAGCACATCTTAATTCACACACTCTAGCAAACGCATACAAAGTACCACTCCAATACCATTCAGTCATCATGTTTTGTGGCAATATCATCCTTGCCAATTCAGGAGCGATGCCTTTTTCTAGCATCTCGGTGTATGTGGTATTAGCAATTTTTACTGTATTAGCGATATCATATTCGATCGTTTCGTTACTGCTACCTTGTTTTTTGTCCTCTGCTCTCAGTCTCCAGTTTTTGGGCATGTAATATTCTGGTTCGTAATCAACATAACGTCTGCTAATCTCATTCCAGCTCAATCCTACTTGATGCTTTACTAACTGCCTAGCAACAAATATAGGTGCTTTAATTCTAAATTGTACACTGCAATGTGCAAATGGTGACCAATGATTGTGTCTTGCTAAAAATGAAATTAATTTTTCATCTGATGCATCAAATACTTCTTTGTTCTTTCCAAAACTGACTCTGGCGGCATTTACCACAGTTAGGTCAGATCCCATTTTATCAACGAGTGTAACTTCCATTATTTTGCCTTTTTTAGTGCTTCCTGTAATTCACCGTCTTGGTACATTTCTTTTACAATATCACAACCACCAACAAATTCTCCATTGATATACAATTGTGGAATTGTTGGCCAATCGCTGTATATTTTTATACCTTCTCTTAGATTTTGATTCGCTAATACATTTATACCTGCAAAATTAACATCTAGCCCTTTTAATATATTGGAAACTGCCATTGAAAAACCACACTGAGGTGCATCTGGCGTACCTTTCATAAACAAGCATACACTATTATTTTCTATTTGTTCTTGTATAAATTTTTTTGTTTGTTCTTCTATCATGTATCTACTCCTATATTATTATGTGCTTTCATAATTATTTCTAGTAGGAACATATTAATTTCTTGATATGATTCCCAAAGTTCTCCTATGTCACCATGCAATTTTGCTATCATAAACAACATCAAAATAATCGCGACTGCCATCACCATGGACAATGTTGTCATTAATTTTAAGCGTCTTTTTATTTTTATATGTTGTTCTACTAAATTCATACATCAATAGGTTGAAACAATCTTATCTGCAATACCATACTTAACTGCTTCTTTGGCACTTAACCAAACATCTTCAGCAGGTAATAGTATTTCTCTAATTTTCTTTTCGCTCAAACCTGTACACTTTTTATAATGTTCCATCATACGTGCTGTGCTCAATTCGAACTCTTTTACTCTTGCAAATAGTTCATGTTCTTTACCTACACTACCCCAACTGTATTGATGTGATAGTATTGATGTGTTTGGTGTAATTACCCTGCGACCTTTTGTACCACTCATGAAAGTTAATAATCCACATGATGCAATCATGCCAAGTCCTACTGTCTTTACAGGAATTGCTGATCCTTTCATCGTATCTATTAATGCAAATGCTGAATGTACTTGTCCGCCCGGTGAATTAATCACCAAAGTTAATTCTTTTGGTCTTGATGAATCTGGCAATAAATTTTTTTCAATTATTGCTTGTATCACTGGTTTGGTTGTGTTACTGTCAAATCCGTCACTGAAATACATTATTCCAGCTTCCCACATCATCATACCTGGTTGTAATGGTTGTTGTGGTTTTTCAGGACCTGACTTTTTCTTGTTATCTTTATCTAAAGTAGCCATTGTTTCTCCTACGCAATCTTTCTTAATACTTCTATTTTTGTTTTATTATTTACCCTACTGTCAATAATGCTTTTTACTGTGAACAACTGTCCATAGTGTTTTACTGCATCTGCACAGTCTTTGATATGATCTTGCCATGGCGGAAAACTTACTGACCAACCGTTTTCAACTGCTTGATCAATCAATGTTGATCCTGCCGCATCTCTGTCTGGACATACAATTATTTCTCCATCAAATTCTTTTATCAAATCAATTTGCACTTGATTTAGTTTATTGTGTAGCACTGCTAGTCCATCAATACTTAATGCATCTAACACACCTTCTACTACAATCAAATATTTTCTTCGTTTACTTAACACATCCATGTTATACATATAGTTTGGTTGTGAATTAGTAAAATACTTTGGCTTGTCTTTGTCATGATCAATTATTCTTGATGTATAACCAACTGTACTGCCATTGTAATAAAATGGCACAATGAATCTTCTATTCAAATCTAAATATGTATCATTGCACCAATAAAAATCTCCAAAGTGATCTAATCCTCTATCAATAATATGTTTGTACACCCATATAGCATCTTCCGGAGGTGTGTCTTGTTTTATTACTTCTATCAAAGGCTTTGATCCTTTTGGTAATTGAATTTCTCTCCAACTGATTTTAGGTTTTGGCTTTTCTTCTTGTTGTGGATTATTTTCTTTTTCACGTATAGCCAAAAGTTGTAATCTTCTTACTTCGTTATCAGGAACTCCAATACCACGTAATAAGCCAACTAGTTTTTTACCAAAAGTTCTACCTGGCTTATAACTTGTGCTGAAACCACAATTGAAACAATGATAAACCATTCCATCAACAAACCTAAATCCACCACGCGATCGTGTATCTGGTCTTGATTGGCCATTGGTTGTACACATTGGACAATTTATTGTTGTCCACCCAGAAGGAGTCTTTTTCCTTTTACCAGGCATGTGTGTAATAATTGTATTTTGTAATTCCATTGTTATATAATATAACAATTTAGTTGAAAAGTCAATTAAATCTTGTAAGTATTATTTCCTGCTTTAACACCAGATAAGCCGTCTAACTTCATTTTAAACCTGTTTGGCTTACCTTTAATTGCTTGTCCTATTTCTGTACAAACATCTGCCGGTGAAATTCTGTGTTCGCTGGCCATGTCTAATATGTTAAGAGTTCTGTCATATATAGTTGTAATCATTTTAAAGGATTCTTGTTCATCTCTTGATTTTAAAATTACTCCCGCAGATCTAAAAACTCCGCCGGCGTTTGCAATAGTATCTGGAACATATAATATTTTATGATCAAGTAATTGTTGTTTAGCAATTGCAGAATCAACTATATCTAATTGGTTATTAGCCGCTCCACAAATAACTTTACAGTTCATATCTGAAATTCTTGATATCCTAATATCATTACCCATTGCACAAGGAGAATATACATCAACTTCTTTTTTATGTATTTCATTGTGATTTACTATTTCAATTTTAAAAGGATATTGTTTTTGCAATTCATTAATATACTGTATTTTGTCTTCACTTTTATCTGCAACAATTATACTAGCACCATCTTCTAAAATATAATTTGCTAATTGATATCCTACTTTTCCAATTCCTTTTATAGCAATTTTTAATCCTTCTAATGAATCTTTTCCTAACTTAAATTTTACACCTGCCTTCATTGCGTTGTAAACACCAAATGCTGTGCATGAACTTCCAATGTCTGGATCAGAATAAGTTGTTGTAAAATCTGTATATCTTCTTAGTTGCTGTAACATATCAAAATTAAAACCAACATCAAGACCACCATAATAATCACCATTAAGATAATTTATAAGTTCTCCTAAATAAGGATAAATTCTTTTTTCTTCTACCTGAAAAGCACCTATGTCTTTATGATAAGATTTTTGAATTGCTGTTTTTCCGCCACTTAACTTTATTCCTGCGACCATACATTTTTCAGTCATTGCTTCTGCAAGTTTTTGCACATCTAGATAAGGTCTTTCATTATCTTTGTAATCAAAATATCTTATACCACCAAATGCTGGACCATTTTTTAAAGTATGAATTGCAATATAGGCACTGAAATTGCTTTCTTCATGATATCCATGAACCACTCTCTCAAAACCTTGTGTTTTGATTTCTTTAATATCCATTGGCTGGATTGGCATTTTAATTCCTAACTAGAATTTTAGTAATAGTTCCAACATCAGCTACTGCTGTCGGTAAGTAAATTATTCTAATCCATTTTGCCATACTTGTAAAATTGTATGAAGCAATCGTTGTTGAATTAGTTAATGACACATAATCATTAGACTGTCCATCTAATTTAATATGAAACCATTGTGTGTGGTCTGTTGTATTTGCTGTACTTTCCATAGAACCTTCAACTATGAAGTCTCCATCAAATCCATTTGAATATAATGCAATAGTATGTTTTGCTGAAGTTAAATTTCTTTCACTTGCACCAGCAACTGCACTTGAATAATACCACGTTTCTCCAGTTGTTGCTTTACCTATATTTTGTTTAGTGAAATTTGGATTTGAACTTTCAAAAGTGATTTCTTCTGTTTTTCTTGGGTTAGAAGCAATACCTTCAACTACTTCTAATGTACCGTGTGCCGCTTCATTAAGGTCTGTAAACACCACTTGCTGTTCAGATGATGCGTTAGTAGTGTATAGTGAATAGTTGTAAAATGCACCAGCAACATCATCAATATCAGATGATGGTAAATTTAATTGTGCTAGTCCTTTGACTGCATTTGATACTGTTAATGGTCTTGCAAGTATTGATTCGTTTGTGTTTGCATCTACTACGTTAAATGTTACAGTTAGATTAGTTAAATCAACTGCGTTTCTATCATTATCTTTTAACGCAAACTTCACAGTGTTATCAATACCTTGATACAATTTTATAGTTTTATCATACATTGTTGTACTACCTTGATTTGCACTTGTATTTACTATCACTGTATGAGTATCGTCATATACATATACCGTTACTGTCATACTATGTTTTCCTTAATCTTCATATATATTTATGTTGCTAAATAGAACTAACGAGTATATACTAAAAGAAAATTGTAAAGCATGGATTATAACGAATTAGCAGATAAATTTCCCTTTTTGTCGTGTGTAAAACATGGCACCAACGAATATGTAGGCATTGTACAAAATCAAGATGATTTTGTAACCAGCATATATGTATATGATGATATCCCAACTGATCAACTAAAAGCAGATTTTTTAAGATTAGGTGATGTTTGGTGGTGGGAATCAAATAGAGTAATCCCTATTAATATATTTTTAGCGGGAGAATTTACTCAATATCAAAACTGGCTTAAAACATTTACTACTAAAGATATTAAAATGATTTTTGGACCAACAACTAGTTTAGGTAATATAATAAGAAAACGTATTAAAAGACGTCAAATTCAATTAGTTAAAAAGACTGACGATTAGACATCAAATTCATTTGTACACAGATTGCTAAAGCATATCCAATAGCATGACTCTTTTTAAAATAATAACTATCATCATTTGGTTTTACCCAAACATTTGATTCAATTTCTGGCCAAGTTGCATTAAGTAAACTTCTCTTTGCTGGACGTATCACTGCCAAAACTGCCGCTAATTGTTCAACCGACTTTGGCTTCAACTTGCTAACAATATCATAATGATTATGTATATGAAATAATTGTTCAACTATTTCTTTATGCTCTAATAACGACCAATCAGGTTCTTGATTAATTAATTGTTGTAAATGTTTTTCATCTTTAACTTTTTCATAAACACCAACATTTAATATATCTAACTTAAAATAACCTCTATCTTCTGCTTGTTTGTAATCTATGTTTGCTGTATTTGTAAATGGATGAACAGGAATATCAGTAAAATAAACACCAGTGTTGTGTTTTTTTATTTCACCGTTTTGAATAATACTAGCAGGAATATGTTTTAACTTTTCTAGTAAAACATCTCTATCTTTTACATCAATATCAATATCTGTTTTTGCTATATTAGTCATTTGCTTTTTTAGGTTCTCCTGCAATTCCCCATTGGTTGTGTCTTGGATCTTGCATTTGTTTAATGTGTTCTTTTGAATAATTTAAATTTTCAATTGCTTCATATTCTGACAAAGGTGTTGACAAAGTATTTTCTTCTATATGTTTCATTTGCTCATCTGTAAGGCCTGCGTTTGCGTATTCTTCATCTTTACTCATAGGAAATTTTAATTCCATTTGATCATCTTCTGGTGTATGGAAAGTTGTTGACATAGATGTTGTGTAGTCACCCATGGATAAACTACCACCACCATAAGTAACGTCAAAAGTATAATCATCGTCTTTTTCTATTCCAACACCCCATGACGATTGTTGCAATTTTGATATTTCTTGATTTACAGAACTCATTCTGTTTTTCCAATCATCTAATTTTGTTCGTTGTCTTATTACTTCATCTTTATGTACTAAATGTACCAACGTTTTTAATTCTTCCCATTTTTCTTTTACAGTTTCATTATCACTACTAGTTGCCACCTTGGCTACTATTTCTGGAACACCATCAAAATCAAATGTCATTATAGACCTGCCGTTTCTAGCACCTGTTCAACGAACTGTACATCCTGTTGTGCCATTTGGAATTTAGCCGTCCAGTAATCAGGATCAATATAATCATGTACTAGTCCAACTTGTTCGTTGTTTAATCTTTCTAATAGTTTAACACCACTTTCGCAATTATACAAGACCCAAGGAGATAGTTTTCCAGATCTAATAAAATGAACTGCCCTGTTTGGTGTTATGTTTTGTAAGCAATCATTGAAGTTTTGATCATTATCGAGACCCCAACGTTTCATTATAATCACAGCACGTTCAACTGCCGTTTGTGCTGGTTCATTTCTTAAATGTTCTTTAATATATTTTTCATATACAGAATCCAAATGCCAGCGATCAATCTTTACCATGTTCTTCAACAAATAATCAATATACTTGCTAGGATCATCTACATGTACATCATATAAATATCTTCCAAATTTTGTAAATGCTGTGTAGTATTTGCTTTTGGCAAAGTCATCATATGTTCTATCTTTTTGTGTTTGTGGCATAGTTTTTTTATAAAAGTATTGATATGCTCTAAATGCCAACTGTACAAAACGTTCATCTTGTTGTTG
>CEVB01052081.1_pt1 | contig 11313 bp, 15 predicted proteins | sample 531381 | NCBI WGS metagenome assembly CEVB01 (sample SAMEA2622763, study PRJEB7988) | marine metagenome | biome: marine biome (ENVO:00000447); feature: surface water layer (ENVO:00002042); material: "saline water (ENVO:00002010), including plankton (ENVO:xxxxxxxx)" | depth 5 m | reverse complement strand
TTTTTGGTTTGCTTTTTTGTGCCTTTGGTGTGGGCGCGGGAGCTGGTGCTCCAACTTTTTGTGCTTTAGGTTTTTTAGTTTGTTTTCGAGGGTCTTCACAATCCGATCCACCTTTTTTGCCGCAAGAACCAAAAACGCTTTTGCTACTTCCTCCGTTAAGATCGCCACCACCAACTATTTGCTGGATATCTCCTAACGCTGCACCCTTAAGAGGAAACTCAAATATAGGATCGCTAAATGTATGAGTGTCTGAAAAAGAAACAGCGACCGTTTGACCCGGCTCAGGTGTTTGTCCTATATAATTATAGGACTTAAATATTCCTAAATTAACAATGATTTTTTCTATTTTCAACAACCTATCAGGATCATCCGGAGGAGGGGTTATAACCCCTGTAAGTTCAGGCACGTTTACAACACAAAGAAAAGGCTTGAAATCTGCATCGCTTGTTCCGCCGATTTCATTAACCCTTAAAGATGCTAAAAAATCATCAAACAATAAATCTCCAGAAACGGCGCCGAGGCCATCAGGATATACATGTTCAATAAATTCACCATAAAAATACTTTTTAGTTCTAAAATTATTTGGTGATGATACTTCACTAATCACTTTTTTTGTGTGACCAATTGAATTATCAAAATTAGAATCAAAAATTACTGTGTCTGGGGATAATAATGAAGTATTCTTTAAAAAGTTACCCATTACTTATTTTTCCCCTTGAATTACATCAAAAAGCGATTTCTTGTCTTCTTCCGATAGCTCGACACTAGTATCAGTTTTCTTAGCCATAATGGACGTAAGTTTTACTAATTGTTCATTGGATCTTTGCAAAGTCTCTACATACTTGGCTGCAATTAGACCCAAATCTTTGTGAGTCTCTTGTCCATTAGTTATTTCTGCAAAAACTTGCGTGAGAAGTGTAGAGGTAATATCGCGATCATCACGAATATTATCAATAGCCTCTTGAATATAATTTTCTAAATCTTTTACTGATCGTCCCATTCTTTTTTAAACTCTCTATACCTTTTTCTTATTTTATTCAGAGAGCTAACCACCTGCTTGGTATTTAAACCAGTTATCTCTCTTATATATAGATAAATAGCTTTTTTATTAAAAATTTCTATATTGTTAGCCTCATTAAAAAGAATCTCAATCGCTTGAATAGTCTTAACTTCATTTTCACGAAGAGGCATTTTTTTCCAATCTTTTATTTCAGTACCAAGGTGTAAAAAGAATTCTTGTTTAGATCGATCTTCAATATAAGTGTTGTGAACTATTAATTGTTTTAAGGTAGGCGTATTGAACTGATCTTCTTGATTTATAAAATAATTGCTTATCGGGGTTTCTCTTCTTGCTTTTTTAGAGTTCTTTTTGACTTCAGCAATAAACCAATTTTTAGAAACAACGCTAAAATAAGTAAAAGCTTTTGAACCCTTTTCTGGATCAAAATTATTTAAGACAGTGACAAGCCAGTTTTTACAATCCTCTTTAAGATAATCAATATTTGGTAAAGAGGTAAACTTATACGTATACACAATTTTATCGACCATTTCATCAAAAACTGGGCCTATAAATTCATTGTAAAGCTCGTTTCGTCTTTGAAAGTCATCTGTTGAACAGTAAGCTACTATTGCATCTTGATGTTCTTTTCGAAAATAATGGTTTTTAGTCTTCTTCCTCGGCATACTCTTCTTCCTCTTGTCTTATAACGCGCTGAAACTTTTGGCACTCCTCAACAAGAGATTTTGAATGACGAAGTAGATTACCTAATGTTTCATCACCGTAAAATCTTTCTAAATTACTAACAATGTCGATGTGTTCTTTATATTCTTCTAATGTGATGCTGAAAACATCTAATTCATCTTGAAAAGATAAAAACCGACGTAAAAGTTGTATAATATACCACACAAAAAGTATGTTAAAGACGATAGAGAGGGCCAAAAGAAATTCAATCATCTGTCTTTATCTAGTTCCTTTTTTTGATTTTTTAAATCGTCTTTTGAGTTTTCTATAAACTCTCTTGTTAAATCACCAATTTTTTTTGTTTGCTCTTGTTTTTTAGAGTTATATGAAAAATCACTAGGCTTTCGACCAATATTTCTAGAAGAACACCATGGGCACTCTTCTATCACTTCAGACATTAAGTGACTTTCCTTCCACTCGCCTAAACAATCTCCACACTGATAGACATAAATTGGCAACTTTTATTCTCCATTTGAATTTGTGGTCTGATCACATATTACATCCCAGTCTCTAGTTGTTTCTTCGTTAAGTTTTACTATAGGTGGGTTTAACACCACTAGACCTTCTGGCGAGCCAGTCATCTTAAAACTCTCTAAAACTGGGACAATATCTGATTGTTCCATTAAAGATTTTTGTAACGCCATCATAAGAGCACCAATAGCTTGTTTTGATAGATTTGTATGTTGTATTTCAGTCATGCTTCTTACTCCTTTGTAGTGAATTAAAATCCATTGATTTTTCAAGCATTTCAAACATTATATCCTGTTTCTTACAAAAATTTAACAACTCTATGGAATCTTTAGGTAAACATTTACCGCCGTATCCAAATTTACCGTCTGGACCAGGGACCACCGTATGTTGTTGTCCTACCCATTCTCCTCTAGCAAAATGCTCTCTAAAATGAGAGTAATCTATACCAACAGACTCACAAAGATTATAAAGATGGTTACAATAAGACACCTTCATACCATAAAAAGTGTTTCTTGCTAATTTAAGAAGCTCTACTTCTTCCCAGTTTTCAGTTTCAAAAAATTCTAAACTATGGTTTTTATGATAATCATAAAATTTTTCATACACTTTTTTTACTTTACTGGTGTGCTGTTTGGCGCCTGCGAGATATAATTCACTTTCATTAATAAAATCTTGCATTGCGGTTCGTTCGGTCAGAAATTCTGGATTAAAAACAATATTATTTAAGTTGTACTTTTCACTTAAAACGCGGCAAGTTCCCACTGGGACTGTTGATTTAACTATAATTGTTGAGTCACCATTAACGTTAAACTCTTTATATGTTACAAAACAAGTTTCTAGAATGGATGTATCTAAATTTCCATTTTTTAGATTTGTTGGCACACCAATGAATATAAAATCACTATTGTACGCTTGATTTTTATTTTCAGCTGAAGAATACTCTTGTATGTTTGGGTCATAAATTTGTACGTCTCCAACAGATCTTAGCTGACCAACAGCCTTGCCAACAAAACCAAAACCGATTATTCCAATTTTCATCTATAGTTTTTCCATCCATGATGTAATCATTTCTTCTATCATTGTCTCAAAAGTATAATCTGGCTTCCATCCTAAAACTTCTCGCGCCTTAGACGAATCACCTTTAAGATATTTAAGTTCTTCAGGCCGCATAAATTTTTTATTTTGTACAACATAATCTTTATAATCCATATTGAGTTTTGAAAAAACAACTTCACAAAGATTTCTAACAGAATGCGTTTCTCCTGTTGCTACAATAAACTCTTCTGGTGTTTCATGGTTTACGATCATATGCATTGCACGAACATAATCTTTTGAGTGTCCCCAATCTCTATAAGAATCTAAATTACCTAATTCTAGTTTATCTTTTAATCCTTTTTTAATTTCAACGGCAGTTTTTACAACTTTATTGGTGACAAAGTTAGAGCCGCGGCGGGGGCTTTCGTGATTAAAAAGAATGCCGTTACAGGCGTGCAATTTGTAAGCATGACGATAATGTCTAACCAAATTATAAGCCATTAACTTTGCGCATCCATATGGACTAACAGGAGTCATTGGCGTATCTAACCTTTGCACACCATCTGAATCTACAGAATTTCCAAACATTTCAGATGAGCTAGCTTGGTAGAATTTTGCCTCTGGACAGGTTGTCCTGTAAACCTCTAACATATTAAGCACACCGAGAGCGTTTGTTTGAATAGTGAAAGAAGGCATATCAAAGCTTACTCTTACGTGGCTCATTGCACCCAAATTATAAATTTCATCAGGTTTTACTGTAGACATTATTCTGACTATTGATGGATAATCTAAAAGATCACCATAATGATTTATTGTTTTATTATGTAAATTATTAGCATACAATCGATAATTTTGATTTTCAGCCACTGAGTGTCTACGAATCAAGCCATGTACTTCATAGCCAAGAGATAAGAGATGCTCAGACAAGTAGCTACCATCTTGTCCGTTTATTCCGGTTATTAATGCTTTTTTCATTTAAAAATGTCCATCTGTGTTAAATCTGGCCAATCGTTTAAAGACCATTTTTTTGGTGTTTTGTTAATAGCTTCGGGTAGTTTTGACAGACCCATATCAGCAGTTTCTGGGGTCATATAATAATGATATCCAATAGAATTTATATTTTGTTGACGCCAAGGTACATCTGGTATTCTACCGTCATATGACATTTTTTTTAAGTTAATTTTTGCATCAGAATCATCTAATAATATCATACCTCCTCGACCCAAGCTAAGATGTTTACGGAACTGAAAACTTAAACACATATATGTACCAGGAATGTAGGATTGTTTTTCCCATAACACAGCTGCATCAATAATATTTGTACCGCCTAAATAATAGTAATCTTGCCAGTTTTCATAGCGCCAGTCAAAATCTATGTTTAATTTATCTGCTAAAAAAGGCACTGATATATACGTGTGCTTTGGAACTGTAAAGTGTTTAATATTTTCGTGTCTTAAACACAACTCTAGACCGTGAGTACAACAATCAACTGCTACGGCATATGGTGCGCCAAAAAAGCTAGCTATTTCATTTTCAAATTTTTCTATAATTTTGAAACTCATATTTTAACCACTCTTATTTCTACTTTGTAATATTTCATATTTTTCTTTTATAATTTTTGGATTTATTTTTTTAACCAACTTTGCAGGATTGCCTTTGTAGACACCCCATGCTTCTGTTTCTCCCATAATTAAAGAACCTGCTGTTACCAAAACTCCTTCTTTTAAATGAGTTCCAGGTAAAACTATAGCATTTGTGCCTACATTAGAAAACTTTTCCATAATAACTGGTTTTATTATCTGCTTTCCCTTTAAGTCATCTGGGATCATCGCGCCGAATAAACCTGACGCATCAAATCTATCTGAGCCGCAAATTATTCTTGCACCAGCCATAATGTTGTTAAAACCGTTCAAAGTTAATTTAGATTTTTGACTTCCAATACACGTAACATAAGGACCAATATGAACGTAATCTCCAATTTCTAACTTTGTTGTGCAATAAAAACCTTTATCAATAGCAACTTTATTGCCAACAATAAAGTTTTTATCTTTTATTTCAACATCTTTATGTATGAATATGTCTAAATTTCTGGTACCCATCCATTGTCCTCTATAAGTTTTATTTTTTCTTGATCAAGAGAACCTTCATTATGTGTTTTGTTCCCGTATTTTCCGTAAACACAGTTGTACCAATCATTTCTTTTTTTACCGGACTTGTAAAGATGGCCCATATAAACTGCTTGCTTTCTTTTGGTAGAATATATTCTTAGCCCATCATTCATAGCTTTTGAGTCATTTAATTCAAAATCCCATGGTGTTTGATTTAACTCTAATTTATCTAAAAAGATTTTTTTATTCCAAACGCAATGTTGAGTTGAAAAGCGATATCGTGACAATTGATCGGCTAATATCAGATCAAAATTTTCAAACTTTCTTAGCACTTGATGCGAACGAGATGAGACATCAGCAGTCAAGTTAAATTTAAAAAAGTTTTTATCTTTTTCTATCAATTGATTTATTAAACTTATAATAGAATTATCAACATTTTTTAATATAAATGCATCTTCCCATATGCTATAAAAATATTCGCAGTCATCTGAAGAATAAAAGTCAATCATATCGTTTGACCATTTTTTTGGACCACGTTGAGTTCCTAAAGAGATAAATTCAAAGTTGTCTGGTAACTCTAAATTTGGTTTCTTATAGCCTAATATTTTAACCTGCTCTTTATTAGGCCAAAAACTATTAAATAGATAACATGTGGCAGGCAAACAAACCATATTTTTATCGCTTGTCCATATATGTATTGAAAATTTATTACTCATCTAAAAATCTTTTATCAAATTCTTGGCCTTCGTATGGCCCAGTTTTATATTCATAGACAATTGTATTATCTTCTAATATCTCATAAGTATGGCCACCTTCTAAAGTAAAGCTAGCATCGCCTGGGTGTAATGTTGTTTCAAGTAGAATACTGTCATCTATATCGTAAAATATACATTTAACACTACCCTTTATAACAACCCAGGATTCTTGTGCTATTTTTTCAGGATATGTTCTGCTTTTTCTAATATGTTTGTGAGGTCTAAAAGTCTTTCCTTTGTTAAAATTTAACACTGCACATTGTATAAAGTTTTTCGCTGGCACTATATCTTTTCTTTCAGACTCATTATCTAATCGATTAATTATATGAAGAAGCCTCTCTTTGTCTATTTTTGAGTAGTGTTTTTCCATTAAAATCTCCACTTGTTCGTATACTATCTCTTATATTTGCCGTTTGTTTTCTTTAGTATATAATCTGGTATGTCGATATTTCCCATACCCATTGAGTGTTCATATTTTTCTGCTGGTCGGGCGTTATAGAAAGGAATATCCAGCTTTTTTCTAACTTCAGCTTCTAGATTATCTCTTTCTGTGACTAAATCCATAGCTGATATATGATCAGTCCAAACATAAGACACATAGCCACCATCTGGATCACCTTTATAGTAATCTAGCTCAGACAAGTAGTCGATTGATGCTTGATATAATTTATCTCCAGTAATGTTTGATGTGTACGTATAGTGATCACCCTCTTTAATAGCGTCATCGAAGTATGGAGACCCTGGATAAGTTGTAATAATTGTACAATCAAATTCTTCTGGCTTTACATCAAGAAGCCAATTTTTTGTATTTTCAATTGTTTTATGACTTTCTCCAGCATGACCGATGGACATTAGAGCTTTTACTTTTAAATTATATTTCTTAGCTATCTCGACCGCTCTAGTGTTGTCATCTTTAGCTGCCATCTTTTTAATGTTTTTTAAGATGCGCTCATCGCCAGACTCAAATCCAGTTAATAGCCATCTAAATCCGGCGCGGTACATAGCTTGAGCTTGCATTTCATTAAACAACTCAGCCTTCACAAACCCACGTAATCTAAACTCTTCTCCAACTTCATCCTGCAGATCAGTTATTTGATTTAAAAGCTGAATAAGATTTTTATTAACGTTTAGCTCATCATCATAAAACATAAACCCTGTAAATCCATACTCTTGATATAAATGCCTCATTTCGTCGACAATTGAATTACTAGATCGCTGTCTTATCTTTCTTAGATAAGGCGAGTTTCTACCACTGCAAAAAGTGCATTTAAAAGGGCATCCCAATTGAGCAATCAAGCTAACAGACTTTTTATCTTCTATCAAGTACTTATAAGAATCAACATCCACTAAGTGACGCGCAGGAAGAGGCAATGTTGAAAACTGCTCATTATCTAGAAAGAACTCACTTTTTTTATCGTCCGCATCAATTACACCCTTGTCAATTTTTAGAGCTTCAAAAACAGTGTACTCTCCATCTCCGCATACTAAGACGTCAAATGTCTTTTTAAGATTCTCAATGTCTTTTGTAGCTCGGTCAGAAAGATGTAAACCCTTTTTTATTTCTCTTTTGCTTGCAGTATTCATCAGAGTGACATGTGGACCACCTAATATTAATTTGTTATTTTGATTGACTTCTTTAATAACTTTACCAATTTGAACCGAGAAAGGCACTTGTGGAGTAGATGCAGTCAAGCCAAAAGTGGTAATTTTACTTTTAGCGCAATAGTCTCTAACAACATCTAAATAATTATCTATACCACTTAGATCTAAAAATTCTACCTCATAACCTCTTTGCTCTAGAGATGAAGCAACTTTTAGTATACCAATATGCATGAAAACTCTTTCGTCTAACAAAAAAGGTGATGGTGGTGTTATTAAGCATATTGATTTCATTTAATTTCCTCAGTATTGTTAAAACTGTTGTAAACATATTCAACGCTTGGTTGCCAACCCATCTCAGACAAAAACACAACTTTAACGTCAAAAGGGTTCCAGTTTTTAGTATACCTATCCAAGTTGTAACTAGTTGACCAGATGACTTGTGGGCATCCACAAAGTGTCGCAAGATGCATAGCGCCAGATGATTGACCAAAAATACATTTTGCTGAACTCATAACATCTAAAAGCAATTGCTGATCGCATTCCCTGTAGTCTTTTGTACCTTCAATATGCAAAGCCTCGGACTTAAGCCCAACAGAATATAGATCGTATCCTTGTGTTTTAAGTTTTTCTCCTAAGCTTTTCCATTTTTCTACTGACCAATTATCATCTTTTCTTAAATCTCTGTTTCTAGCATGAAAAAGAATAGCATTGGCATATTTTTCATTGTAGATTCCTAATTTTTCATATTTTGGCGGCAAGTAAAGTGGGCCGAGTTGAAACTTTTCTGAAAAATGTGTTCGCGGAGGATCACCTATTCTTCTAGGCAAAAAAAGAGATATTTTATTTTCACTAGTGCTTATATTATTATCTTGTAAAATTTTACCTATTGTGGCTTTTGTAAGTGAGTAGCCAGTTTTATAAAAAGAATCTTTATAGTTTCCACCATCAGGCAGAAAACTTATAAATTTATCACAAAAATCTTCATACAAAAACTCAGAGTGTGGAGTTGAAATGCAAACAACCTCATCATAAAATTTTGACATTGACCTAATATAGCCTTGCCAGCAAAACAACTCCCAACCAAACTCACCAATCCAAGGGCCAGCAATTAAAATACTCTTTTTGTCTTTATTTTGGTGTCGATTGGATTCGAGTGTTTTTAATAAATTACAAGTAGTCTCAGCCCATTTTTGTCTAGTATAGTTTTGCACAGTCTTATGACCTTGCTGCGCGATTTGTTTGCGCTCTTCGGGATTATCTAGGTAATATTTAATTTTACTATTAAGATCATCAATATCAGAATAAACAACTAAATCTCTACCATCTACAAAATAATCATCTATATCTGGCCAAGTGTCAGTTAATAAAAATCCACCTGCAGCTAAAACCTTAAAGACTCTATCAGAAGGACCCTCACTTGTGCAAAAGTTTAAATTAATTTTACTTTTTGAAACTTCGATTGAGTGTTTTTCACCATATGCGTCAGTAATGTTTGTTACTTGTGTGGTAATTGAAGATACTTTTTCTAATCTGTTTCCATATAAATTCCCTATAAAAGTAACATCGTATTTCTGATCAACGTCTTTTGGTTGTTCTAATGAACTATCAAACCCATCACATGTTATATGGCAATTATTGTTTAAGCTTTTTGCTTTCTGTAGAACATTTTCTTTGTCGCAGGTAAAAATATCTGCTGCTTTTGTTTTTTCGTAAAACTCATCATTTGTGTAAGTTACCAAAGGATCAGCAAACCAATAACATACCGGCGCAACTTTTTTACATTCGTGAAATACTCGAATATCAACGCCATTACATTTTGCAAATATAATATAATCTGGTTGCCAGTTTTGACATAAAGAAATTATCTCATTGTCTCTCTTAGTAGAAATTAAAGGGTTTCCACTTAACTGATGTCCACGTACTCTATAGTTGTACGAAAGAACCTCGTGTCCAAGTGTGCGAAGTTCGCGAGCTTTAGAAGTATCAGAACTCACACCTTCGTTATCAAAAACAGCACTATAAAATATTTTCATTTGTATTTTCACTTATATTGAATTTAATTTTTCTTTTACCATCCACATATTTTACTTCCGGAATAACACCTCCTAGATGTTTAGGTAAAAAAACACAATCCGTATGGGCGCCATGGCCATCTGGAGTCAACATAATACCTTCATATACGTACGATTTAAAATCTTGTAAAGTATCGAGTGGAAGCCCGTAATCATATTTTGATAAGAATTCAATTACATCTAAGTATTTACAATCATTACTTGATATATAATCGCTTCTAAAATTAAGTTCTAAATTCATTCCAATTATTCGTTTGTTTTCTAAAGATTTTTTTGCCCCATGGAGCATATCAAGTTCGGCACCTTCAATATCTGCCCATAAAAATATATTTTCAAGTTCACTATCTTTTATTACATTGTCAACTGTATCTGAAAGCACTTTTGTTTTTTTATAAAATCCTAAATCAATACTGTTTTCAGAAATACAAGTTTTATAATCTGATTTTCCTTCTTCGTGGCCTGCGGCGCAATCAATTAAACCCTCTTTGCTTGTAAGTGCTTTATTGTATATTAACCCAGGGTAATTTTGTTTAACCAATAATTCATATCTTTTTTCTGAGGGTTCAAATCCTAATGTTTTACAATTTGGTATCATATCTTTAAAAGCCCATGCCTCTGAACCAGCATGACCTGGGCCAACATCAAGCAAACAATCTATTTTTTGCCCCAGTCTAATTTGAAAATAATTTATAATTTTTTCACATTGAAAGGATATGACTGGGTGTCTGTCATTTTTTGTGTATTGATATAGGGAATCCCACTCTTTTTTTAAATCTGTTGTGCGTTCTTTAGCGGTTTTATGTTTCATTGAAATACTCTCTATCCGATGTGGCCTTGTCATCTACATACAAGTCTCCCGCTGGCTTGCCCAGAAAAAGTTGATGATATTTAACACCCCAGTCATCAAGCTGTTTTTTTGTAAAATTATAAAACTCTTCTTTAGCTAATTCTGGATTGTTTTTATGTCTACCCATTCCACGAGCTGTTTGAAAAATGATAGTATTCCCATCTTCATACAATAAATTAACTTTTTTTATTCTATCGAAAAAAGGAGATGCACTTTCATAATCACCATAAGAATTTGTGCATATTGTGCCGTCTATATCAAAAACATAAACCATTATTTAATCCACTCGTTAAAATCTTTGAGAAAACCATCTACAGATTCATCAGTTTTTGGGTGCTTAGTGGACTTTTTTACAACATTATAGCCAGCGGTTACAATATGTGCTCCCGCGGCCCAGGCATCTTCTAAATCATACGAATTTCTAATACTTCCTGCAATAATTTCACAATCTAAATCATTACTATCAATAAAATCTCTAACCCTACGTAAAGTTTTTAACGGATCACCGGAAACATCAAACAACCGATTATAAAATAAAGAAACATACTTAGCCCCTGAGAGTGCTGCAAGCTGCATTTGAGTGGCTGTGAAGCAACAAGTACAATTAACTTTTATTCCTTTTTGTGATAAATTACTGATAACCTCTAGTTCATTATAACCAACAGGAACTTTAATGTTTAAA
>CEVB01030279.1_pt1 | contig 11323 bp, 11 predicted proteins | sample 531381 | NCBI WGS metagenome assembly CEVB01 (sample SAMEA2622763, study PRJEB7988) | marine metagenome | biome: marine biome (ENVO:00000447); feature: surface water layer (ENVO:00002042); material: "saline water (ENVO:00002010), including plankton (ENVO:xxxxxxxx)" | depth 5 m | reverse complement strand
AGCCCGCTCCGGCGCAGTAAATTCATACTGCGCTGAAATATTTCTGCACACCTGCCGTTCCTATAGCAAAGTGATTGGTTTAGTTACTCAGGTATTTATGCAGACTGTTATATCTCTGTACCAGCGCGCTGTGGCGAAGAGCCAGCATTTATCCGGCCTGGCGCCATTATTGTTACGGCTTTATCTGGCGCCGGTTTTATTGCAGGCAGGCTGGAACAAATATCAGCACATCGATGACACTATTGCCTGGTTTGGCAACAGTGAATGGGGCCTGGGGTTACCGGCACCTGCCCTAATGGCAACACTTGCCATTGGCGCTGAAATGCTGGGTGCCATCTTACTGGCGCTCGGGTTATTTACCCGCCTGGTCAGCATTCCACTAATGGTAACCATGCTGGTGGCGATCTTCGCTGTACATTGGCCAAATGGCTGGCTGGCAATTGCCGATAGCAGCAGCTGGTTGGCAAACGACCAAGTTGTCAATTCGGCGCAGCAACTCAGTGCAGCCCGCAGCATATTGCAGGAACACGGCAACTACGACTGGCTGACCAGCAATGGCAGCATTGTCATCCTGAATAATGGTATTGAGTTTGCGGCAACCTACTTTCTGATGTTATTTAGCCTGTTTTTCACCGGTGGCGGCCGCTATACCAGCCTTGATCACTACATCAGCAAAGGGCGGCCTGTTGTAGCGGAGCAGCAACATGGGTGAACTACATTTTTTGCCAGCGCAGCGAAATAACGCTAGGCTGGCAGCAGAATCAACCAAAGATATCGGGCCGATGGCTGAACACTCTGCAAAAACGCTGCCTCAGAGCAGCGCAACCCTGGTGGTATTTGACAACAACGGCAGCAAAACCAAACGTTATGAACAGCTGGTGCAACTGTATCATGCTGATGTGTACCGCTACGGCTACTGGCTGTGTAAAGACCCTGATATAGCCCAGGATTTGGTGCAGGAAACCTTTCTGCGGGCCTGGAAAAGCCTTGATAGCTTGCTTGATGCCGGTGCTGCCAAAGCCTGGTTAATCACGATAGTACGGCGGGAAAATGCCAGGCGCTTTGAGCGGCGTCAGTTTGATTATGATGACGCGGCCGAGCAGGATAGTTTGCCTGATACCGCCCAGACCAGTGCCGAACAGGACTGTGACAATGATACGCTGCGCCGCCATATGGCGGCATTAGCCGAAGAATACCGCGAGCCTTTGGTATTGCAGGTTCTGGGTGGCTTTAGCAGCGACGAGATAGCCGCTGTGCTGCAATTGAATGTAAACACCGTTAACACCCGGCTGTTCCGGGCACGTAAACTGCTACGCGACAGCCTGATGCAACAAGGGGAGTCCCGCCATGGATAACACCGAATTACGCCGTATCTTAATGGCAGATCCTTTTAGCACGGAGCCAGAAGTATTGGCAGCTATTGCGAACGACAACGACCTGCGCTGCTTTGCCAGTGAATTACAACAGCAGCAGCGCCAGTTGGAAGATGCACTGCATATTCCGGTACCGCCGATGCTGGCAGAGCGCTTGTTGCAGATACCACAGCAACAGCAAAAGCCACGCCGTAACTGGTTTAAACCGCTGGCGATGGCGGCCAGTATTGCTGTAGTGTCAGTGCTGGGCTTACAACTGTATTACAACAGCTTTGCGACAGATTTAGGCGGGCATGCCCTGGCCCATGTTTACCATGAAGAAAACTACTTGCTAAATCATGCTCAGGTGCAGCCGGTCAGCACAGTAAATCTGAAACTTGCAGACTTTGATGCCAGCTTGCAGGACTGGCAGGACGAGATTATTTATGCCCGCTACTGTACCTTTCAGGGGGTGCGTTCTTTGCATCTGGCAGTAAAAACCGACAGCGGCTATGCCACTATCTTTGTGGTACCCAAAGAAGTTGAACTGGCCTTTAACGCACAGTTTGCCGACGAGCGGTATCAGGGCATCACTATGGCTATGCCTAAAGCAAATGTCGTCGTTGTCAGCAGCAACGCTACAGATTTGCAGCAGCTGCCGCAGAAGCTGCAGGACAAACTCATTTTTTCAGCCTAACCGGGTCAGCCTGGTGTGAGGCTGACGTTGCGTAACCTGCGCCATATATATAAGCCATACCAGGCATTAAACCAGAAGCCAATATAGACGATAGCGGTCAGCTGTAAGTCACGTGAGAAATACAGCGGTACCGCTACCGTATTAACCACAAGCCAGAACCACCAGGTTTCGAGTTTACGGTTCATCAGTAAAAACTGTGCGATAACACTGAACATCAAAATAGCGGAATCAATAAAGGGTGCATAAGCATCCGTCATACTGTGTAATATGTAGCCATACAACAGCGTCACCAGTGCGGCCAGGGCACTATAACCAGCCAGACGCCAGAGTGGCGTGTTAGTAACCTGCTTAACACCGCTTTGCCGGCCCCATTGATACCAACCTATGCCATTAGTGACGACAAAAAACAGCATCAACAACACTTCAGCATAGAGTTTGACCTGATAAAACAGTGCCGCAAACAATAGGCAACCAATAATACCCAACCACCAGGTATGAATACTATTACGCGCTGCCAGAAATACTGCCAGCAGATAAAACCCGTTCGCCGCATACTCCAGATATGCTGTATCCATGCCATTATCCTATAAATAACGTTTTAAAACTAAGCAACCAGCTTATTGATGTGCCAGCATAAAACCTGCCATACCAAGCATAAACCCCAGCACGGTACCCATTGGCGGGCCCCAGTGACGCGCCAGCTTTACCTGCGGTGCCATATCCTGAAATACCGAGTACAGGATGCCGCCGGCGGCAAATAGCATCATCGCACTCACTATCACCGGCTGCTGCTGCAACCAGACATAACCAACCAGGCCGGCAGCCGGACCGAGTGGTGCCATAGCACTGAAACTGATGATCAGCCGCCATTTAGAGCCACCAGAAGGGTTGAGCTCCCGGTAGGCATTAAAACCTTCGGGCAGATTTTGCAATGCAATAATACCGGCCAGTAAGATGGCTGTATTGGGATCTGCACTAAATGCGGCGCCAAGCGCAACCGATTCGGGGATAAAATCTGCCAGCATTGCCGCAAGTTGACTGGCAGGCGTATTGGCTTTTTTCAATATAATATCCAGCAGCATAAAGCCAAAACCACCGGCAATAAACCACAGCGCAGCCGGTATCACCGCCTGATGCTTTATACCCTCGGGCACCAGTACCAACGCAACTGCAGATAACAGCACACCGGCACCAAACGCCAATACACTGTGGCGGAACTCTTTTTCCAGCCAATGCGGCCGGATATGCTCAATGGCAGCTAATAATGCACCAGCTGGCATCGCAAGGCCTGCACCCAGTGTGCAAAGTACTATGGTAGTTAACGTATCCAGAATTTATCTCCTGCCAGCAACAGCTTAACTGCCGCTAAAACTAACTAATTTAGCCATCACAGGCAAGGTAACACCCGGTACTGCTGTGCATAGTAGCATTCAACGCAGCCACCAAATGTCAACTTTCTTTACAAAATCACATGATACTGCATGTATAATATTGAAAAACAAAGCAATTAAAAAAGGAATAATTTTTGCATAGATAGCAAATAACCTGAAGTAAGCAATAAAGAAGTTAATTCACGGAGTGAAAATGCAGTTTTTAAAATCAGTAATTTGTGCGGGTAGTTTACTGGTATCAAGTGCGGCAATGGCAGGCCCAATTCTGATTATCAATGGCGCTAACCAGACAACAGAAGTTGATACAACCTCAGCGCTGACCGACAACCTTAAAGCGTTACATGAAGCCGTTGGTAACACTGTTACTATCGTTAATGACTTGCTGGGCGACCTATCTGCATACTCGCAAATATGGGACGTGCGTTTTTTTAACGCCGCCGCCTTAGATAGCTCAGAACAAAACGCTTACAGCGATTATCTGGTAAATGGCGGGGGCTTGTTTTTAATGGGCGAAAACCACTATTTTATGGAACGGAACAACTCAGTGCTGTCGTTGATAGCTTCACTGGGTGGCGGAGATTTAGGCTTTAATAGTTGCAGCGATGGCACGCAAGTTGTGCATGCACCTTTTACCGGGCCGAATGACGTCTCTGAGGTTAATTACGCTATGTCGGGCTGTTTTAATAACAAAGGAAGCGGTCAGTGGATCACTTCACGGGCTGACGGCTCTGTCGGTTCAGGTATCGCCTTTGCTGCTGGCAGCCTGGCTAATGCTATGGCTGGTGCCTTGACAACAATCCTGGATGTGAATTTTATGATGAACGACTTTGATCTGCCTAATTCACAACAATTGACGAAAAACCTGATTGCTTTTGTGGGTGAACAAACTGAAAATCCATCTAGTCCGGTACCGGCACCTGCCAGCGTGCTGATTTTAGCCACGGGTTTAGCAGCACTCAGATTACGCCGTCGGTAGTAATAATTTTGCCATCAAAGCCGCTGTAAAGCGGCTTTTTGTTAGCAGTCAAGCCAGCGCCTGCTGTACTGCAGCCTTAGCATGCAGCAGTGTGGTATCAAATAACGGTACTGCCGCATCCGCTTTGCCTACCAGCAAACCAATCTCTGTGCACCCCAGAATTATCGCATCCACACCTTGCCAGGCTAACCCTGCCATCATGCGCCGCACTGTCTGTTTCGACTCCGGGTTAATAATACCCTGACATAACTCCTGATAAATAATCTGATGCAGACTATCGCGCTCGGCGTCATTTGGCAGCAGTACTTCTATGCCGTATTGATCATTCAGATATTCACGGTAAAACGGTTGTTCCATGGTAAATTTAGTACCAAGCAAGCCTACCCGGCTAAAACCTGCCTGTTTAACCGCCATAGCCGTTGCATCGGCGATATGCAGCAGAGGAATGCTTACCACGGCTTCAATGCTGCCGGCAACTTTATGCATAGTATTAGTACACAACACAATAAAACCTGCCCCTGCCAACTCTAGCGAGCGAGCCGCATCAGCGAGCATGGCACCGGCGGCGTTCCAATCGCCGGCATGTTGTAAACGCTCGATATCGTGAAAATCAACGCTATACAAAATACACCTGGCAGAATGTAAACCACCCAACTGCTGTTTCACGCCTTCGTTTATTGCCCGGTAGTAAGGAATGGTCGACTCCCAGCTCATACCACCAATCAATCCTATCGTTTTCATAATTTGCTCGTCGGTGCACTTAAAAGTACTAAGCTAGCATAGTACTTTGCAAAAAAAACCCTGCAATGCAGGGCTTTTTGTTTCTAGCAGAATCAGGCTTCAGCTTAATGCAGGCGCATCGAAATTGGCTGGCTCGTCGCTGTAAATGCATACGTTCCAGTCCGCTGCCAGGCCGTCTTCGGCTAAGCAGTAGGTTTCAAAGAAGTGCTTTATCTCAGCGCGCTGGCAATGCGCTTCAAAGCTTGGCAAGTCGGCCCAGATTTCGTTAAAGGCAATAGGAAAGCTTTTGCCTTCAGCAAAAGGACTTTCGATCTGGCGAGTAACAATGTACTGCAAACAGCCGTCTTCACGGTTACTGTTTGGCTCCAAGCTCTGCAGTACTTTAAACAACTCATCGGCCTTGCCCGGTTTGGGCAGAAACTGAGCAATACAATACACTTTTTTAGACATCTGTTCTCCCGAAATGGTGCTATCGGCTGATAGCACCTTATTTCTGATTAATGAGCGGCAGCGCTGCTAAACACATCAAACAAATGGGCATTCAGGTATAAATGGGTAACAACACTGGCTCCATAGCCCAGCAGTATCACCGGCGCCCACTTCAAATGACCGGCGAAGGTGTAGTAGCCACGGGCCTGCCCCATTAACGCTACACCGGCTGCAGAACCAATAGACAATAAACTGCCACCAACACCTGCCGTGAGTGTAATCAGCAGCCACTGACCGTGTGACATTGCCGGTTCCATCGTCAATACGGCAAACATCACCGGGATGTTATCCACCACAGATGACATCAAACCTAAAATAACATTCGCAAACGTCGGATTACCACTGCCATACAAACCGACTGACAACATTTCCAGATAACCGATATACCCCAGGCCACCGACACACATTACCACGCCGTAGAAAAACAGTAAGGTGTCCCATTCGGCACGGGCAATACGGTTAAAGACATCAAACGGCACTATCTGGCCCAGCGCGCGAATACGCTCTATGTCGCCTTCACGCTCTGCCATCGCTTTTTTCCGTGCTAGTGAACCGGGCAGTGTTTTACGCAGAAAGAAGCCGAAAAACTGTAGCAGGCCCAGGCCCGTCATCATGCCAAGCACCGGCGGCAAATCCAGCCAGGAGTGATATAACACTGCCAGCGCAATAGTTGCTAAAAACAGCGTCAGAATGCGCAGCGCTCCACGCTTTAGCTCAACATCTTCTTGCAGCGCCGCCGGATAACGCCGCTCAACGAAAAAGCTCATGATAATGGCCGGTACCAGGTAGTTCACCACAGCCGGAACAAACAGCGTAAAGAATTCATTAAAAGTAACAATACCCGCCTGCCATACCATCAGCGTGGTAATATCGCCAAACGGAATAAAGGCGCCGCCGGCATTAGCCGCAACGACAATATTGACACAGGTCAGGTTAATAAAACGCTTGTCGCCTTCAGCGACTTTCATCACTACCGCACACATCAACATAGCGGTAGTCATATTGTTGGCAAAAGACGAAATGATGAATGCCAGAACACCGCTAATCCAGAACAGCGTCCGGTAACTGAAGCCACGGCGGATCATCCAGGCCCGTAAAGCATCAAACAACCGCCGCTCTTCCAGCGCGCTGATGTAAGTCATCGCGACCAGCAAAAACAACATTAACTCTGCGAACTCAAGCAAAGTGTGTCTGAATGCATCCGACGTCACGCCAGGAATGCCCTGCTGCATATATTTCCAGGCGATAAGCGCCCAGATAATACCGGCTGCGACCAGCACCGGTTTGGATTTACGTAAATGAAGTTTCTCCTCGGCCATGACCAGCAGGTAAGCCAGGCCAAACAACACCAGAGAAATAATACCCACAGGGGCTAGCGTAAGGTTAAGGCTGCCAGTTTCGGCAAAAGCAACAGGAGAGAATAACGCGCACAACAACAGGTACAGCACAGACTGCTTCACAATTTTTGTCCTCAGTTCTGAAAGAAACCCGTCCGGCGGACACCGGACGGCATATTATAAAACACTTTGATTAGAATATTTACTCAGCTGGTCGTAAAAACTGAAAAACTTGCGCTGTTCAGCCATAAGTGAGCCAGAATACTGGCAACATAGCCGAGAAAAATGGCCGGTGCCCACTTCAGATGACCGGCAAATGTGTAGTAGCCACGGGCCTGTCCCATCAACGCTACACCTGCTGCTGAGCCGATAGACAGTAAACTGCCGCCGACACCCGCCGTTAACGTGATAAGTAACCACTGGCCATGTGACATTTCAGGCTGCATTGTCAGTACTGCAAACATCACCGGAATATTATCAACCACCGCCGACACCAAACCCAGCATCACGTTAGCCCAGGACGCGTCCCATTGCGTATACAGTACATCTGATAACATAGCCAGATAGCCAATAAAACCAAGGCCGCCAACACACATGACTACACCGTAAAAAAACAACAGCGTATCCCATTCTGCGCGGGCGACGCGGCTGAACACATCAAAAGGCACTACCTGTCCCAGTGCCCTGATCCGCTCTTCATCGCCGACCCGCTCAGCCAGCGCTTTCTTACGCGCCAAAGAGCCCGGCAGAGAAACCCTTAAGAAATAACCAAAGAACTGCAGGTAACCCAGGCCAGTCATCATGCCCAGTACCGGCGGTAAATGCAGCACCGCATGGCAGGCAACCGCCGTGGCTATAGTCAGTAGAAACAACACCAGGATACGCAGCGCACCGCGTTTAAGCTCAACATCTTCCTGTACTGCCGATGGCTTACGATTTTCGACAAACAGGCTCATCAAAATTGCCGGCACCAGAAAATTGACCAACGACGGGACGAACAGCGCAAAAAATTCAGCGAAGTGCAGTAAGCCGGCCTGCCATACCATCAGCGTGGTGATGTCACCAAACGGGCTGAAAGCGCCGCCTGCGTTAGCGGCAACCACGATATTGATACAACACAGATTGATAAACTTTTTATCGCCTTCAGCAACTTTCATGACCACAGCGCACATCAGTAATGCCGTAGTCAGGTTGTCTGCAACCGGAGAAATGACAAAAGATAATGCGCCTGTTAACCAAAACAGCTGACGGTAACTAAAGCCTTTGCGGATCATCCAGCTACGCAGCGCATCAAACAACCGTCGCTCTTCCAAGGCATTGATGTAAGTCATCGCCACCAGCAAAAACAACATCAGCTCTGAGAATTCAAGCAAGGTATGCCGGAATGCGGCTTCAGACGCAGCCGGAAAACCCGCCTGCACATACTGCCAGCCGATCAAAACCCAGATCACACCAGCGGCAACCAGCACGGGTTTAGATTTACGCAGATGAATTTTCTCTTCTGCCATAACCAGCGCATACGCCACGACAAAAATCACGATGGCGATATAGCCGGTCAGGCTATGTGCCAAATCGACTTCACCCACAGCAGCATGTACCGGCATGACCAACAGGCTCAGTAGCAACACCAGACTGTACAGGGATCCTTGCTTTTTCCACATAATCACAACATCCAGGTTAAGTTACAGGAACAAAAAACCCGGCTGATAGCCGGGTTTCGTAGTTAACGTAAAATCAGTAATGAGCACTTCGCCTTGCAGATCATCGCAGTCGTCGTGCTGCCGACGATAAACTGCCGGATACGGGAGTGGCCATAAGCCCCCATGACCATCAGGTCAATCACATGCTCCTGCTGGTATTGGTTTAATGCGGTTTCCGGCTCACCAGCTACAATAGCGGTTTTCGTCTCAAAAGCGGCGCTTCGTAAAATTTCTGCAGCGGCCTGCATTTGCACTCTGGCGGCTTCAACATCGGCACCTACCATCACCAGGTGTACCGGCAGCCCCTGTACCAAGGGGCTGGCAGCCAGCATTTGCAAGCCCTTCAACGCTGTGGCGCTGCCATCATAAGCAAACATAATGCGCTGCGGCACTTTATAACGTTGCTGCGTGAGTAACACTGGCTTTTGAATACTGCGTATAACCCGCTCTACATGCAACCCCATATGGCCATGCGCTTCTGCACTGCTAAAACCCCGCTTGCCTAACACCAGTAACCGGGTTTCATCTCCCAGCTCTGCCAGAGTTTCAATAAGCTGACCATGGCGTAAGCGCTCATCTACCGCTTTAACACCAGACTGCTCTGCCCGCGCTTTAGCGGCATCTAAAATACTGCGCCCACGCTGCAGTGCCAGCTTACTGTGTTTTTCATCCAGCTCGGCCAACTGCTGTAACAGCAGCTCTTGCGAGCCAAGCCCAATGCTGCCGCTTAGATCGGGTGTATGGGTATGTTGGGCTTTATCCAGCACGTGCACTACAGACATCGCACTGTCCAACGCTTTTGCCGCCCATACTGCATAGTCACATACCGCTTCAGCATAAGGGGAGGCGTCAATACAGGCTAAAACTTTTGTTGTCATTATTCTGCTCCTTAGTCGGTATTGTTTGCTGTTGCAGCTTCTGGATCAGTGGCCCATCAGTTTGTCGACGACGTCACTTTTATTGTGCACAGCGAACTTATCTACCAGTGTCGCGCTGGCTTCATTTAGGCCCAGCAGCTCCACTGCCGTGCCTTCACGGCGGAACTTTAACACCACCTTGTCCAGCGAGCTGATTGCGGTGATATCCCAAAAATGGGCTCGGCTTAAGTCAATCTGTACCCGTTCAACAGCTTCTTTAAAATCGAAGGCGGCGACAAATTGCTCTGCAGAGGTGAAAAACACCTGCCCGACCACCTGATAGCTACGCTGATGGCCATCATCCGACAACGTTGACCCTACATACAACACTTTGCCGACTTTGCTGGCAAAAAACAGCGCACTAAACAGCACCCCAACCAATACACCGTAGGCCAGGTTGTGCGTAAATACGGTCACCAGCACAGTGGCAACCATTACCACGCTGGAACTCGCCGGGTTGGTGCGTAAGTCACGGACAGAGCCCCAGTTAAAGGTACCGATGGACACCATAATCATAATGGCTACCAGCGCCGCCATCGGGATCAGGCCAACCCAGCTGTCCAGAAACACAATTAAAATCAGCAGGAAAATACCGGCCAGTAATGTCGATAGCCGGGTGCGGCCACCCGATTTTACGTTAATCACCGATTGGCCAATCATCGCACAACCGGCCATACCGCCAATTAAACCAGACCCTATATTGGCAATACCCTGGCCGACACACTCACGGTTTTTATCACTGCTGGTATCGGTTAAATCATCCACGATAGTTGCTGTCATCAAAGATTCCAGAATGCCCACCACGGCCAGCGCTAAAGCATACGGGAAAATAATTGTCAGGGTATTCAACGTTAGTGGTACGTCCGGCCATAAAAACACCGGCAAGCTATCAGGTAGCTCTCCCATATCGGCCACAGTGCGGATATCCATACCAAAATACAGTGCCAGTGCAGTCAGCACCAAGATACAGATCAGCGGCGATGGCACACTGCGGGTAACATACGGAAACAGATAAATAATAGCCAGCCCCAGTGCTGTCATGCCGTACACCAGCAGCGAGCCATGCTGACCACTCAGCTCAGGTAACTGCGCCATAAAAATCAGAATAGCCAGCGCGTTTACAAAGCCGGTAACCACCGAACGCGACACAAAGCGCATTAAATCGCCCAGTTTAAGTACGCCAAAAATAATCTGCAGCACACCGGTTAATAAGGTTGCAGCCAGCAGATACTGCAGACCGTGCTCACGCACCAGGGTCACCATAACCAATGCCATAGCCCCGGTTGCGGCAGAAATCATGGCTGGCCGGCCACCGGCAAAAGCCGTGATAACGGCAATACAAAATGAGGCATACAACCCTACTTTAGGGTCAACACCGGCAATAATAGAAAAGGCAATGGCTTCCGGGATCAGCGCCAGCGCCACAACTAATGCAGAAAGCACATCGCCACGCAGGTTCGACAACCAGTGTTGTTTTAAATAAGTCAGCATCAAAGGTGAGATTCAGTAACGATAATGGCCGCGCATTCTAGCAAAAAAACCAACGCTCTGCCCACCGTTTAAACAATAATGCCACGCTAAAACCTGCGCTTATACCGGTAGGCCTTCACGGAAAAACTGCACACCGCCACAATGACTGCAAGCCAACAACGGTGCCGGATGTGTGTAGTCGATATGTGTCAGACATTTTTCACAGCGGTAGCGCCCCATGCCGACCATTTCA
>CEVB01031807.1_pt1 | contig 11340 bp, 20 predicted proteins | sample 531381 | NCBI WGS metagenome assembly CEVB01 (sample SAMEA2622763, study PRJEB7988) | marine metagenome | biome: marine biome (ENVO:00000447); feature: surface water layer (ENVO:00002042); material: "saline water (ENVO:00002010), including plankton (ENVO:xxxxxxxx)" | depth 5 m | reverse complement strand
GCGAAAGGTTAACAAATGGTCACGTGTTTAGTAGAGTATCTTATTCACTACGCTGGGACATTAGAAAAAACGGTAACTGCCACACACAGTGTTGGGGATGCAACTACAGACACGAGTTTGATCCTTACCCATATATGGATTGGTATATGAATAACTTTGGTAAAGATAAGTTAGACCAGATGCATATAGATTGGAAACAATCAAAAAAATACAAGAACTTTGACCTTGAGGATTTATACGATGAAATCAATAAAAAATACCAGGAGCTTATAAGTGAAGACACGATTTTCAACACCTAGAATGCTCATAGACGCATTAGAAAACAAATTGGATACCTACATCAAGGATATAGAAATACGAGCTTATTGGAACGGTTTAAAGGATGCAGGGACCTGCTACTCTGATGCAGTTGAGCTAACCCAAACTAAATTTATAGTATCAAAGTCACAAGTAAAGAAAGCACTTTACACAAAACAAAAAACCCATCCGTAGCTGAATGGGTCTTTGTTGTGCTTAGAGTGTGTAGGGTATTTAAGGACGTTGACAGGCACCAGGCATATGCTGATACCCATCACATAGGGGACAGGGTTTTTCTAGCTCTGTAGAAATTTCAAGGATGCAGTTTTTATTTATAGTATAATACTTACCTTCATCACTATCGTAAACTACAAAACCGTTATTATAAACAGTGTAGACCTCATACCACGCAGGTCCAGATACAACATCAAATTGTCCAGGAGTCCATTCATAGACACGTGGTATACAGACTTGTACAAAGTTACCTCTAACGATATTTGATGGATCAGCATACTTAGGAGTATAGTCTTGCCTAACCTCCCATAGATGCGTTTCTTTTTTTACAGGTATATCACATAACTGTCTAGTATAATCTATAATATCAAACTTTTCCATTTTATTACTCCTTGTTTATTATTATTTATTCCACTTATAAAAAGTCTCTGTTAAAATTCCATTCACTAATTCACTACATAAAGAATATTTATAGCCTTTATAATAAAAGTAATTCATATTCCGTTTATAGTCGATTTTATAATCAAGCAAGCTTAGTTTATCTAATTTATTAAAAAATTCTTGTTTTGTTATTTCCATTTTAATACTCCCTTACTTTAATTAATAGAGGCAAACAAGCTAACCACAAAAATACAAGTGGCTCCCAGTTTAAACCTCTAAAATAATGTGAAACTACAAGTATCGTAGCAGAACTAAACATTGCGTAACCTAGGTACTTAATTAATTTATTCAACGTGTACCTCCCTTAGCCATAACAGCTTTGTAATTATCACAGACATCAGTAACCCACTTAACATAAAATGGACTTTTCGTAAACATACCTTTCATCTGATAAGTAAGGGGTCTTGTACGAACGACCTTAACATACTTAGCTTTACTCCAGTTTTTTATGTTCTGATTAATTTGATGACCAGTTAATTGTCTTTGTGATGCAGGTTTTTTCTTTAGGTCTTCCATAAGCTGTATACTAGATGCATTAAACTCATCCATAGTTTGCCTGGAATCACCAAAAGGTTTTTTGCCTAACCTAACGTAATTACCTACTTTTATATCTGATTTTTTATACATATCAGTCTCCTATTTTGTTAACGACAACAAATTAAATTACAAAGTTATTTTTAAATAACCAAACTTTTTCTTGTTTCTATTCTTAAAATAGTGTATGGATATAGCATTTATAGTGCTACTTGCAGTCGGCTTTGGATACGCTGCATCGTATTTTTCTGTTAAACTAGGTTCTAGCATTTCTAAAGAATCTATAAAACCTTTTGTGTTTGATGCTAATAAAACACCAGAGGACTCAGAGATTGATGCAGCTGACAAAGAATCAGAGGTTCCATACGACTGGGGTGCAGTTGAGGATTATATGAACGAGCAACCTGCTTGGGAAGAAGAAGAAAACAGCGAACCAGACGTTGAAGACTTTGAAAAACTTAATTAAACCATCTTACATAGATCGCATTTATATGTGGATTATGAGCAGTTCTAAGCGAGGTAAAAGAATTACCCAGGCTGCATTAGGTGAAGCATATGATTTAGGTTATAACAAAGGTTTAGTTGACAGTGCTGCTAAGTTTAAAGGTAAGAAATACGCTAAAAAAGTAGCTAAATTGCTTAAAAACAAGTATGGCAAAGAAAAAGTATAAAGTTTGGACATCAACTTGGTTTGATGGAAAAAAAATTAAAAGCAAGAAATATGCAAAGGAAATTATATGGCAGCAATAGATGATGCAGCAGCTGGTTCAGAGATGTATAACCAGAAGATGCAGGGTTCTAGAAATAGACCTAATATTATGTTAAGAAAAAAAAGTAAATCTGCTGCACAAAGCTCTGAAACACCTATCGTAGATGAGCTAACCAATGTATTAAAGACCTGGGAAACTAAATCTTACCCTAACGACAAAGCTAGATGGCAAGAGTACACAACAGATATAGCAAACCTAATTACTAAATACCAAGGATAATGGCAGAAGGATACGGTAAAGTAAGTAATATATCAGGCTACGATGAGCTACGTAAGGTAGCACGTTCTGGTGAACGTATTGTAGATACACAGGCACTACTAAAAAAAATCAAAGATGCAAAAGTGATGCGAAATCAACGCAAGTCTATTGCAATGTCAGATAAACAAAAAGCAGATATTAATAAACCTAAAGCAAAAGATATTGTCGATGAAAAACTAACCCAAATCTATCTTAAAGGTAAAGACGTAGTAGAAAAGGGTAAAGATTTTATAGATGACAAAGTAATACAACCAGCTAAAAATATATATAACGATATAGAGGATGCACAATTAAGAGCTAAATACTTAAAAGATTTAGAGGAACAAGAAAGACTAGCATCAGGTGAAAGTGCAGAGGTAGAAACACGAGCAGAGTTTATAGCTAGAATGAAAACTGCTAATAAACGAGCACCTGTAAGTGAAGAAATACCTGACTCAGAGCAAGTAACATACGAAAATAGACTTAAAGGTGTGGCAGCAGATGTAAAAGAATCAGCAAAAGATTTAAGGGATGCACCAGGTCAATTTAAAGAAGATTTTAAAGAACAAATAGCAGACCCAATAGATAGAGGTTTACGTACGTCACCTAACTTAAGATTATTAGAGCGTGGTGTATTACCTATGACTATGATGAAACGTGGAGAAATATACGAGCTACTTGGTGAGGTTCTTAACAACCAGGACCTATCAGAAGAAGATAGAAATAGGATGATTGGAGATATACAGCAGGAGCTAAGATACAACTCATCTATGGCAGGAAGCAGGGAAGGAACTGAGCAAAGACCCAATCCAGTGCGTGATAGAATTAAAAGATTGTTTGATAAGCCTGAACCAAGAGACCCAATGTTAATGGATGAAATAGTAATAAGACCTGAAGAAGATGCACCACAATCTAAACTTAAACGTCCTGGACAAAGATTACAAGAAGCTGTTGATGCACTGCAAAACCAGGAAACCCAAGACAATCCTAAACAAAAAGCTGTAATAGATACCATAAAGAAATTTGAAGGTGGCAATAGGTCAGATACACACAACAATCCAGGAGCAGTTATATATACTCCAGGTATGGAAAGACTAGCTGAAGAACTAGGTATAAGCATAGAAAGAGGTAAAGAATTTAAAGGATCAGATGGTAGGGAGTATAACACAATACAATTCGCTAATAAAGATGATGGTGCACAATTACTATCTAGATTAATAGAAACTAAGATGTCAGACCCTAAGTTCAATAACTTTACAAGTAAGGAAGACGTTAAGAAATTTGTAGAGGAGTACACAGGACTTGATGCTGACTCATCTACTGTAAAGAACTACACAGATGATATGTGGAAGAATATGAATAAAATTAAAGGTGGGATTGCTAGTATGAGTCGTAGACGCTCTTACGAGACTAATCCTAACGAAAGATAATGGAAACCTCAAAACAGGCTACAAACAGGAAAAAGAACGGTCAATTTGCACCAGGACAATCAGGCAATCCAGGTGGTAGACCTAAGTCTGGGACTACTATTATAGATAAATTTAGAGAAAACGAAACATCACAGGTTGTGATAAATAAGCTCTTTGAAATAGCAAGTACACTTAACACAGATGATGAGCACAAAGAAGCGATGAGTGCAGCTAAGGTAATAGTTGACAAATTAATACCATCACTAAAGTCTCAAGAGATTAAGATGGATATTGATAACGAACGTGGATTTGTGTTTATGCCAGAGCAGAAGGCAAGTGACAAGCAATAAAGTTTTGTGGAAACCACATCCTGGTCCACAGACATTAGTGCTACAAGTAAACGATGTTTATGAATGTCTCTTTGGTGGAAGCCGAGGTCCAGGCAAAACGGATGCAGGTATCGTATGGCTACTAAAGCATACTGATAACCCAGACTTTAGAGGACTAGTAATAAGACGTAATAGTATAGACCTCACAGACTGGATAGATAGGGCACAACGAATGTATCCTACAGCATCTATAACTGGACAACCACCTACAATAACCTTTCCATCTGGTGCTAAAATACGTACAGGGCATCTGCAAAACGAAAACGCATTCCAAAGGTACCAGGGACACGAGTATCAGAGGATTGTAATAGAGGAATTGACACAGATACCTGATGAGCAGCAATACTTGAAGTTAATCAGTAGTTGTAGATCAACAGTAGAAGGTATTGCACCACAAGTCTTTTGTACAACGAATCCTGGTAACCAGGGACACGCTTGGGTAAAAGCAAGGTGGCGTATAGGCGATAAAGAACCAAATAAAGCATTTAAGGACCCTATAAGTGGGAGGTATAGAATGTATGTACCAGCAACTATTGACGATAATCCAACGCTCGTCAAAAACGACCCAGATTATGTGGCATTTCTGGAATCTTTACCAGAACCACTACGCTCTGCCTGGCGAAAAGGCGATTGGGACGTTTACGCAGGACAGTTCTTCACAGAGTTTACAGATAAGAAACACGTGATAACGGAGTCCAGAGCTAAGGAACTAGGATATGGTTCACATATAAACCACAGGTATATGGGTATAGACTGGGGATACGCAGCACCCTTTTGTTGTTTATGGATAGAGGTTACAAGAGATAATAAAGTTTTTGTATACAGAGAACTTTACGGTAACGAAAAGCATCCAGGTGAGTGGGGTGAGGAGATATCTAAGATTAACCAGCAGGACGATATAGTTATGGCACTAGGTGACCCATCGATGTGGATACGCAATCCAATGTCCTGGAACAATCCAGCAACAACTATGTACAGTGACAAGTCAATAGCACTAGCACTGATGGATGCAGGAGTATCGAACTTACAACCTGCTAACAATAATAGAGTAAATGGATGGAGAAATATGGCACAGTTGATGCACTTTGATGAAGGTATAGAACCAAATTTTTATATTATAAAAGGGAGCTGCCCTAATCTACTAAGAACTATACCTCTGATGATTAGAGATGAAAAGAACCCTGAAGATTTAGATACAACAACTGAGGACCACGCAGTGGATGCGTGTCGATATGCTTTAACAAGTGTAGTTGCACCAACTAAGAGTAAGAAAGATAAACCGATCTTGCAGCAGCAGATAGATAATCTGATGATGCCAGAGGAAGAAAGTTGGAACTATGATTTTAATAAGTAGAGGTAGTAATGCATAAAGAAGAAAAAAAAGGTGTAGCATCTATGAAGAAACATAACAGTAAACCAAAGTCTAAAAGCTATGGTAAATTAAATAAACCTAAGATGGTTTTACGTAAGAAAAAGAAAGTAAAATCAGAGGGTGGGTCAGGTAACTACTAATGGGAGCAGGTAACACTAATCCAAATTTAGAAGGTAATACTCCTGACTTACAGCAATCAGGACCTATTCATAAGGGTGGTCACAAAGATATGCGTAAGAAAAAGAAACTTAAAAAGTTACTTGCTATGAAAGCTATGAGAGAAGAAGGTGGTTCAGGTAACTATTAATGGCTAAAACACCAGCTTGGCAAAGAAAAGAAGGAAAGAGTAAAAGTGGTGGTTTAAATAGAAAGGGTATAGCATCTTATAGAAAAGCTAACCCAGGCTCTAAGCTAAGTATGGCAGTGACTACTAAACCATCTAAGTTAAAGAAAGGTAGCAAAGCTGCAATAAGACAAAAGGCATTCTGTAAAAGAATGTGTGGTATGAAGAAACGATTAACAAGTGCTGAAACTGCTAACGACCCAAATAGCAGAATAAATAAGTCACTTAGAAAATGGAACTGTAAATGTTCATAAGGATAACAATATGAGTTTATACGAAAATATAAATAAAAGAAAGAAAAAAAATATTAGTAGGTCTAAAGCAAATTCTACTATATCTGAGGAAAACTACTCTAATATGAAGAAAGGTTTTCCAAACAGTAAAAAGAATAAAAGAAAAGCTAAACTTAAAAAGATTTATAGGAGCTAATTATGACTAAAATGGTACTTAGAAAAAAGAAAACAGTTAGCTACGAAGGTTTAACTGACAGGCAGAATACAGCACTATCAAAACATAGTGTACACCATACTAAAAACCATATGGATACTATGGCATCTCTTATGCGTGAAGGTAAAACATTTACTGAGGCACATAAAATAGCGATGTCGAAGGTAGGTAAGTAATGCCTGATCAATATGATATAGCAGGTAATACAGAGAATATGAGTACAAGTAACAGGTACGAACCATCTGTAGAAGAAACTAAAAAACTTAAAATGCTAAATGGTATGTTCCAGGCAGCTAAGAAAGCTAAGTCACATAAGATAAAAAGATGGAGACGTAACGAAGAATTGTACAACGGTGACTTTTTCAAACCTTTTAACCTACCAAAGTATAAATCTAGAATTGTAGCCAACACAATACACAGTACGCTTGAGACTATCTACTCCATCCTTACAGATAGGTTTCCTAAAGTGGATATAATGCCAAAGAGGGAAGACCAAATAAAATCAGCCAGAATAGCTCAAGACGCTGTTGATAGTGAACTGGATAAAAGAAAAGCAGGTAAAGCCATCAATATGATGAAACGAGATGGGTTACTATATGGCAACGGATTTGTCAAAGTAATATATAACGAAGGAAGGGCATCTTTTGTGGTGCCAGATGTATACACTGTTTTCTTTGACCCTCTGGCTACAGATATTGACAACGCAAAGTACGTTACATTTGCAACACCTACCTACCTAAAAGATGTAAGAAAGATGTTTGAGAATGGAAAGTTTGTAAAACCTGAAGGTTCTATGGATGAGTACAGGTCTTTTATAAGAGATAAAGACGATACTGAGGACTCTATATCACAAGTAACTACAGCATCTGGTGGAACTACAGGTGTATCAAGTGGTATGAGAACTGACTACGTAAGTAAATCACCTGCGTATGATCAGTCAGAAGAAGGTAAGGGTGTGTACGGTGGGCAAGTATTATTAAAAGAATGCTGGTTCTGGGAAGGTGATAAACTAATGTTAGCTACCTGGGCAGGTAAGGTATTACTACAATTAGTAGAGTCACCATACGAGGATATACCTCTAGTTATGTTTAAGAATTACGCAGATGCACATCACCTATGGGGTAAAGGTGAGCCTGAGATTATTGAAAGTTTAGCTGTAGGTACAGCAATACTGCTATCACAGGGTATTGATAATATTATATACCACGGTAACCCTGCTATGATTATGAGTAAGTCACTAGCTAAAGAGGTAGGAAATAGACCAAGCGATAAGCCTGGTAAAGTTTACTACACTAATGGACCACACGAACAAATACAAAGGCTAGATGCAGGTAATATGTCCTCATCTACCTTACCTATGTCGCAAACACTAATGCAGATGACAGATACAGTGAGTGGTGTTCACGATATTACACAAGGTCGTAATCCATCAGGTGTTACTGCATCACGAGCTATACAGCAATTACAAGAGGCATCGCAGCAAGTAATTAGAGCTAAAGAGCGTGAGGTGGGTACAGATGCTATACTAGACTTATACAAACTAACCCTAAAATTATTACATAGGAACTACGAAGAAGCTATAAGCGTAAGAAAATTTGCACAGGATGGTGCAGGATATGAATTTGAACAAGTAATGCCGTATGACATAGACTCTGATATGGACTTTAAGTATGTACCAGGTAGTAGTTTACCTGAGTCAAGAGCAAGTCGTATGGATCAGGCGATGGACCTAATACAGATGGGTCTACTTGACCAAGAAAAGTTTTGGAGATGGACACAAAAAGATATCTCTCAAGAGATACTAGACGAGATATTAGAGCAGAAAAAACTTGCTGTTGAGCAAATGCAGAAGGATATGCAAACAATGCAACAATCCACAGACCCTGCTGAGATAGAGAATGCACAACTAAGACTAAGGGAGGGTATGGGTTTTGGCAGACAGCAAACCGAAGAACAATAAAGGATTTACCTTACGAGAATGGTGTGTAAGCAATGGATACCCAGGAGTCACTGAGGAATGCATCCTTTCTGCAAAACAGTCTAACAATCCAAAAGTAGCAAAAATGGGTAGTAATGCTCAAATGGTAAGTAATGTTAAACAACGTAAAGTATATGGGAGATAATTATGGCGAAAGCTAAAGTAAAAAAGAAAAAAGATTATAAAAAATCTAGCGTTAAAAAAGGAATAACAAAAGCTAGTAAAGGTATGAGAGGTAGAGGTAAAGGTAGTGCAAGACAATCAAGACTAGCACAAATCTTTAACCCAGCTTTTAATGTAAAAACAACTAGAGAAGCAGAAAAGTTAGGTAAGAATGTAAATATATATTCAGAGAAAGGGTACCACATTACAGGTACTACAAAAAGACCTACTTTTAATGCAGGACCTCCACCAAAAAATGTTAGAGCTATTATGGCAGGTAGTTTAGGAGGTAGAGGAACTCAGCTTAATAGGCAGGGTAAGTTTGAAATAACAAGTCTAAAAGGTGTTGATAGATTGAAAACAGATAGCTTTAATTTGGCATTTAGCAACTACTTACAAGGTAGAAGACAAAGTGCTGTTAAAGTTGGAGACACAACTTACAAAGCTAATTTTGTAAAAAATAACGTAATGCTTAAACCTGTATTAACTTAATGTATAATAATTTGAAAAACCAAGACCAACCCAAGGAGGTGTCTTATGCCAAATCCCTATAGTAAAGTAGAGGTAACTGAAGAAGACTTAAAAGATTATAAGTTAACTTCAGAAGAACCAACTGATGTAACTCCACAGGAGCAATATGATGCATCGGATGGAGCAGAGGAATCTGCAAACATAAGTGACGAGATTGACTTAAACGATTATGAGTTAGTGATCGGTGATGACGTATTCAGCTATGATGATATACAGACTTGGCGTGAGGCTGCTGACAATCAGACGAATTGGCAACAGTCAAATACTCAAAAAGCTCAAGAACTCGCACCTATGAGAAAGTTGTTCAACGCACTAAACGAAAACGAAACCTTAAGAGGACACATAAAAGACTTCTATGAAGACGATGTAGACACTTATAACTCGTTTGGTTTAGATAATAAGTATGCTATTGACTCTATTCCTGAACAACAGGAGCAGAGTGCTAACCCAGAATACGAGGAGTTAAACGAAAGACTAAGCGTATTTGAGGAAGAAAAAGGTATACAGGAACTAGAGCACGGACTAGATGATATAATAAGAGAGAATCAAAATTTCTTTGAGTCAGATGACGATGAGTTAGATTTCTTAGATTATATGATAGAGAACGGAATGCAGGACTTTGACCAGGCATTCAAGATGTGGTCTTATCCAAGAATGCAAGAACAACTAGAGTCTTTCAATAAGATGAAAGGCAATGTAGAGCGAAATAGAGGAGTAGTACAGACTACAGAAAATGGAGCTAAAGAGGTTCAGCAACCTGAACGATTTAATAGCTACAAAGAAATTAGTGCTGGACATCCTGATATCGCTAAATATGGTAACTTAACAGAATAAAAATATAAAAGGAGAAATAAGATGTCTTTAAATTATGATAGCTTATCTGCCTTGACTAAGGATAAATTCCTTCCAATATTGATTGATAATATTTTTAACTCTAATGTTTTGACGCTAAAACTTTTAAAGGATGCTGAAAAACTAGATGGTGGTAAAAAGATTATTACTCCAATAGAGTATGGAACTAACTCAGCTCAAGGATTCTTCTCTGGTTACGATGTTCTAGATACAACTCCATCTGATCCAATTACAGCTGCTGAGTGGGACTGGAAACAGGCTTACGCTAGTATTACTATAAGTGGTGAAGAAGAATTGAAAAATAGTGGAGACAGTGCAGTATTGTCTTTGCTAAAATCTAAAATGCGTAACGCAGAGAAATCGCTTAAGGATTTGTTTGGCACTAAATTATTTGGTGGTTCAGCAGCTCCTGGAGCAAAAGAAATATCGTCACTAACTGGTTTTGGACTTATAAGCAACACAACACATAACGATGATGCTTTATACGACAACCCAGCTGGTACAAGCACATTACACGCTGGTGGTAATGTTGATAACTGTATTATTGGTTACAACAGAAGCCTAGGTGGAATTGACTCTGACGATTATTCTTGGTGGGATTCTAAAATAGGTACATTTGCTGATAAGCAAACTACACCAACAGATGCCTTGGACTTTGATGAGATGACAGCTACAACTAATGGTGTTGCTGCTATGGTCAGAGAGATGACTCAGGCATATGGTGCTGCTACAATAGACAACGACCATCCAGACTTGATTGTTGTGCCACAAGTTATGTTCGATGCATACGAATCTAGCTTACAGGCTAACAAGAGATGGGAAGGTGATGCTATGTTAGCAGATGCTGGATTCCAGACCTTGAGATTTAAGGGAGCAAGTGTTGTAGTAGACTCACACGCACCAGCAGGTACGATGATTATGCTTAACACTAAATACCTTGATTTTAAAGTACATTCAAAACGTAATTTTACGTTTGAAAACTTTATGAAACCAATTAACCAGGACGCTCGTGTAGCCAAGATATTCTGGATGGGACAGTTAACCTGTACTAATCCTAGAATGCAAGTTGGTATCGTGGGTGGACCTACAACACATTAAGGAGGTAGATAATGGCAGGATTTTCAGATTGGCATCCAATTGATTCTTTTGTATGCCCACAAGCAATTGACGCTACCTCTACAACTAAAGAACTACCTTTAGGCACTGTAGTAAGAGCTAACCACGATGATTATGGTTACGGTGAGTTTATATACTTACAAGGTGTAGCATCTACTGCACAAGGCGATTGTGTCACATTTGATGAAGCAGGTTTAACTGCTAGATCAGTAGCTGATGCAAAAGGTA
>CEVB01082292.1_pt1 | contig 11382 bp, 8 predicted proteins | sample 531381 | NCBI WGS metagenome assembly CEVB01 (sample SAMEA2622763, study PRJEB7988) | marine metagenome | biome: marine biome (ENVO:00000447); feature: surface water layer (ENVO:00002042); material: "saline water (ENVO:00002010), including plankton (ENVO:xxxxxxxx)" | depth 5 m | reverse complement strand
TGGTAAAATATACCAAAGGAGAAAAAATGCAACTTTCAAATCAAGCACTCGGTGCAATCATGTTGGCTCTTCAAGAATCGCTACTTGAACAAACCGACATTGTTCCTGTACTTAAAGGTTTTACACTTCAAGAATCCGGCGAAGGGTTAATTATCACAAACCCTCCAACAGTCAGATTCACCGATAATACTGAAGTTACCAACCAAGATTTAGAAAATATGGTAGCAGATAAGTAATGCCAATATACAAGTATGAATGTGCTGCTTGTAATCAAATCAGCAAGTTCATGCATGCTTCAACAGAAATGATGTCACATTGTAAAAAATGTGGCACTGAAAATTCGTTAGTTAAGCAACTAGCAAAACCTTTTGTAAATAAAGGTAATAAAACTTCCAACAAAGATTCTGAAGTTGGTGAAATAACCAAAAAATTTATTGAAGAAAACAGGAAAGTTTTAGAAGAACAGAAAAAAGAGTATTCAAACAAACAATATGACAAATCTTGAATTAACACTCGCAATAATATTAGCACTTTCTTTAATCGGTAATGTGGCACTGGCTGTTTATGCTCGTGCTGCGATTGTTAGATTATTAAGTGTTGCCGAAGAACTATATGATTTAAAAGATATGTCAGATTCTCTTCTTAATCATCTGCAATCTGTATATGAGTTAGAGATGTTTTATGGTGATGAGACATTAGGTTCACTAATGAATCATGCAAGGTCTTATACTGAACAGTTTGAGACTTTTGAATACATCTACAACCTTATAGAAGATGAGAATGACAACAGAGACACCGAAGAGGAAGAGACGGAAACGTCGTAAGAATCATTATTTTACACAAGAACATGAAGATGCAATCGTAAGATATGCACAAATTACTTGTATAAGAGAAAGAACAGAGCTTTATGTAAGATGGATTGAGCCAGCCTTTAATGAAATGGTTGATAAAATTGTCTTTACATATAAGTTTACTAATTTGCCAAACATAGATTTGCTGCGAGACGAGTGCAAAATTTGGCTAATGACGATTCTTGATAAATACGATCAAAGTAAGGGCTCGAAAGCATTTTCGTATTTTTCAGTTATCACTAAAAATTGGTTTATTCATAAAGTTAAAAAACAACAAAAACAAAATAGAACTGAAGTTAACATTGACAACATAGCAAAAAACTATGAAGAAAAGTATTTGTCAACTGAGGAGTCGTATCTTTCTGAAAGAGAGAAAGACGAATTTTGGATTAAGTTTTATGAAGAATTAAAATCTTGGGACACTAATACTATGAAAGAAAATGATTTAAAAGTTTATAAAGCAATATGTGTTTTATTTGAATCAAAAGACGACATCGATATTTTTAACAAGAAAGCTATTTATTTATACTTGCGAGAGTTAACAGGCTTAAACACCAAGCAGGTTGTAAATTCTCTTAAAAAGTTTAAAACTAAATATTACAATTTTAGTGCTAACTGGAAAAACGGAAACATATGAGTAATAAAGATTTAGACACCTTAATGGCTGAAGCTCTCGGTAACATACGAAATGATCGTAAAGTTGCCCGGGAGTTTTTGAATGAGATAGCTAACATTATATCTACAGATCCTGATCAAAACAAGTACTTAAGTCCCGTTGCAGCCAAGCACATCGAAACCTTGCAAAGGTCAAATGAACAGCTTGTTAAGATTATTTCAATTCAATCTAAAAAACCAGAAGCTGATTTTGAATTATCAGAAAATGATAAAGAAAATCTGTTTGATATGATTCAAAACCAAGCAGTGGAGGATAACTGATGGCATTTGGTATTGATAATATTATAGATGCTACTGAAACAACCACAGGTGAGGCTGGTCTTGATATGCTGGCAGAGGCTGTAGCTAATTCTGGTGTCGGCAAAAAAGACAAATTAGAAGGAAAAGATCAGTTTAATGCTGTTGTGATCTTTTCTGTTTTGCCTGATGGTAGAACATTTTCTACTACTTCGCTGTCAGCAATGTTAGGAACTGATATCACATTTGGCACTGATTCAAATCCTTCTGATTCGGGTTTTGCCGGCTACAGGGTTAGAATTACTGATGAGGACAATCCTCATGCCTTTTATCCGATGCCATGTCCGATTGATACAACCGCACCCGGTGCACCATCTATAGCAAATAAAATAATTGGTGGAATGCACACAATGGCTCTTGTTAGTTCAGATATAAAGTTGACACCCGGCGATAAAATTATTATAAAACTTAGAAAGCTAAATGGCAATTATGATTTGAAATATGCTCATTTTATTAGTCGCACTGGCAAAGATCAAGATTATTTTACCAAACAACAAAATAGAAATTCACAAGAATCATGTCAAAAACTTGGCGATGTATTTACTTTAGATGCAACGAAATATTTGGACGGCTCACCAAACAAAGTAATACAATCAACTTATACTGGACTAGGGGGAACTGGACTTCAACTTATAAATGGTGAACTTCCTCCTAATTTATTGGTAGAGCCAGATCCCAGATACACTAATTTCCCAACAGGATTTAAAATTTTAGTTGACTGTAAAACTGATTGGGATAATTTGGCTAAAAAATACACCGAAGTTTTTGGTAGAAAAATACAACCATCCGGCCCAGCTTCTGGTTTTCGCAGTTTATCAAGTCAAGTATCCACATATGCCCGGGCACCATTAACCGTTAATTCAGCCGGCCGTCCAGTTCGTGCTGCAGCCACCCCCGGGTCGGGAAGACCCCCAACTCATGGTTTTGCAACTGCAGTAGACATAAACAGAAAAACACAACCCGGCGACACCGCGGTTGCAGCTAAAATACCAGCACTAAAAAAGAAACAAGATGAACTTAAAGCTGCTGGCATCACAAGATCAATATCATATATATGGTTATTTCTTAATGCTCCTGCATTCAATTGGGGAAATCCTTCATGGGCCCAAAAACCCGAAGCATCTACAGTTCTTGGGAGACCATGTGTTCCACCTCCGGGTAAAAAATGCGGTAGTAAGATTGAACCATGGCATTGGGAGTGGGGTGGATATTCAACTGTATTTTCAAATACTATAAAGGTAGATAAGCCGCCACCCGGTGCATCAGATCCATTAGGATCCGACCCGCTTGACCCTGAATTAGATGATCTTGGTCAACCTGAACGAGTTACATAAGATCCAATAGAGAGTTAAATGTCTAAAAAGCAAGAAAAGATTTTTAAAAGGGTTAAAAAGAAAGCACAACGACCCGAATATATATCAAAATTAAAAAGCGATCTTAATAGAACTGAAGAATTAGCTCAAGATGTAATTCAAAGTTCCGGTGAACCAACGATTAACGATGCGATCAGAGAGGGTATTCCTGCAGATCTACCAGTTAACCCACCTCTTGAGACATTGCAAGATAAAATTGATCTTGGTCAGCCAATTCAATTTTCTGAAAATGGTATATTCCACACAGCTATCCCATTACAAACAATAAATTATAAAACTAAACCAAATGAAAAAGTCATTCAAAACGAAGGTTCATATATTGTTTTGGGCACTGATGGTGACAAGGGAACTGAAAGTGGATACGGTGCCATTGGTTCTAATAGGGCGAATTCAATAGATTTGGTCGTTGGTAGAATGTCCTCTGCTCGCGATGGAAAAGGCCCTAAAGGTTCTGATACATTAAAAGGTGCTTATGTTGATGATTCATACTTTGCTGATGCGGCGAGAATCAACATTAGTCAACTAACCGATATTGATAAATCATTCGGACTCTCAGAGACAAACACACCTCAGTCAGTTGCTCGTTCAGGAATTGGCATAAAAGCCGATGCAGTCAGAATTATTGGCAGAGAAGGAATTAAAATTGTAACAGGTAGAGCGGATGGTCCATCAGGTTTTGGTAGAAAAGGTGAGACTAATTCTTTAGGTGGCAAAATTGCTGAGTCTGCTCCAACAATTGATTTAATTGCAGGTAATAATACTGGTAATATTAAAGTTTGGGGAGGTTTGTTTCAGCCTGTTGAAATGATACCAAATCTACAACCAGCAGTTAAAGGGTATATTACTCGTGATGCATTTAGAGATTTAGGCAACATTGTTGATGAATTATGGTCTGCCGTTTATGCACTTACTCTTTCTCAAATTACATTTAACGGTGTTCTGGGTGCTGATCCATTTAGACCATGGGTACCACCCGGTGCCGTAGCTGCAACAACTTCTCAAGTTTTATTTGTTATGAATTCTCTTTATCATACAAGAGTAAACAAAAATATGTGGGAATTCAACTACTTATATCCGTTCGGTTATAAGTTTATTTGCAGCAGGAATGTCAACATAACATAGGTATAAAATGGCAGAAGAAAAACCACATTCAAGTTCAACATTAGTGCCCGAGGCATCAGATCCTCCAAGCTCTGGAACATCACCATTCCTGCCTTATCAGGATCCTAATGGCGATGGTCTTCCTGATGTTTGTGATGTGGAAGTTGCCCCGGCCCAACAAATTTGTAAAGATTGTATACCCAATCCGAGTGCAATTGTCAGAGATTGGAGAAGAACTGATCAAGACAGTCCATTTTTAAATGCAAAAATATGCAAATATCAAATTTGCTTCAATACACCAGAGACGACAACAGGCTTTGTTAATGGAATGTCAGAAGAAGAGGCTGATCGGGCCCTTAATGATTTGTATGAAAAGTATGCAGAACCAGCACTTATAGCTTTATTGGAAGGTTTTCAGAAAGACACCGGTGCCGGAATAGTATCTCAAGTTTTACCAGCATTAGAATACACCAGTTATGATTTAGATACACGACCAAGTTCAAGACTGAAACTATTATATTCTGTTAATTTTTCTCAAATATTTTCTTTACCAGAAGAAGATATAAGGAATGAAGACGATCAAACTGATTCAGAAGAAGATATAACAGTTACCTATGAAGCTTCTGATATGGTCACAACTAACATTAGAGTTAGAAAAGGTTTAAATCTTTATGGAAGATTTTACAAAGTTGGCCGTGCGGTCGAAGGCAAAAAGATACGTGTTAAAGAAACAAACAAACTTTTTGATTTTGAAAAATACGGTGATAATGCACTATTCACCGGAAAGTCACCTGTTGGGGCATGCTTACGAGATTTAGATGCATGGCTTAACAGTCGCGACTACAATATAACTGGGATTGGCGGAATATTTAGTGGTTTGGGCGATGACAAAGTTATTAAATTAGATTTTATATTTTCTGCAAAATATAAACTAAAAAAGCTAAAAGTATATACTGAAGCTTGCGGAACAAATGAACCCGATGCTACCTACAGTTCCAACAAACTTAAAGCACTAAATGCTAAAGATTCTTGGAAAGATCCAACTGCAGTTGCTTACTTTGCTAAAATGAAAAGTATTGAACAAGATTTGAGTGCAAGAGTTCCAATACCATTTGAAGAGTTTGTTATAAAGCATACATACCCGGAAGTACTAATCGATACTTCTAGAACTGGAGGTGCAACCTCGGAGCAAACCATAGCAAGCTGTGTAGGAGATGCATTAGTAAACGATGCCAAAGAACTTGGCCAAGATATATTTGATGATGTGTTTAGTTTGGCAGATGCAATTGCTTACAAGTTTCACAAGAACTTGTGCCAATCTGACCCAACTAAAGTTGACGAAGAGGCAATATTAAAAGGTCTTAACATCGGTGGTCCTGCTGGCCCAATATCTGATGTATATAATATGGCTAAAAATCAAGCTCTCAAAGAAGTAGAATCACAAGATTCAGCCTTCGCCGAACTTTGTTTTAGGATGATATCTATTGGCACATCTGGAGTTGCATGTGGCTTATCACCACTGCAACAGCTTGATCAGATGTATGCGGAAGGACTTGATAGGGCTGGTATATGTGGTCTTATGGATCTGTTTTTAGAAGCACTTCAGTGTTTATTCAAGGGCTTAACATTAGAGGAAGCACTAGCATCAATTGTTAGAGCAGCTTTAAATGCTATGGGTGTAAGACAGATTGGTGAACTGTTTATTGGATTACCACCTGATAAGCAAGCTGAACTAGAAAGAGTAGTAAATCAAAAACTAGAATCAGGCGATATTTTTTCCGAAGGTTCTGCCGGTCAATCTACATCAGATATACTTGCTGGTAAACAAAACGCACCAGACCCTGTAATTCTTAAAAAGTTTAAAAATAAAAAACCATGGAACGATAAAGACTATGTTGAAAAAGAGGAAAGTAATAAAAGAGCTGACAATTATGGCAACATGGTTGCATCAAAAGCCCCCGGCCGGCCCGCTGATGACTCTAGAGAAAGAAGAACTATTGGTCAAAAATTAGAATCACCTCTTGGAAATGATTATCAAACTAACAATGTCATTTTAAATGCTTACATCGAAGCACTTATGGAAGTATATCAAGACAACTATCTTGAATTAATAGACTTTTTAAATAAATTTCCCGGTGCCAAATTGATAACAAATGTTATTGCATTCATGGATTGCCCAACACCACCTCTTTTCAACCCCGGGTTCGACGACTTCTTTAAAAGCCTACAATTACCTTTCTGTAGAAATATTGCAGCCCCAACTTTCCCCCGGTGGGAAAATCCGTTTCTTTATATACCACAACTTACAGATGTATTGAAAGCTATTTTCGCTGCCCTTAAAAAATTAGTTCTTTGTATCATTATGAAGGTTATAGTAACTATACTTTCCAAGGTGTGCGAAATCATTGGTGATGCTATCTGTAAAGCCATCGAGTTAGCCGGTAAGGTAACTGCCGGCTTACTGACAGGAAATACAGATTTAGCTGGTATTCTTAGAGAAGCAATTTGTGGGCCGGATGCTACAGACGAACAAATTAATGCTACAGCCATAGATTTAATGGCTAATTTTGGTGTTGGCGGTGCTGCATTCTCGGATCCTGAAAGAACATTTAGTTTTTTCGGAGATGTTATCAATAACTCGAATCGACAAGAGGGACTGCAACTTATGATTGATGGCCCTAGTGATGAACAAATAAGAATTGCGGATACACTACTGGAAGAAGAATATCAAGAATTCCGAGAGGCTTTACCCAACCGCTCTTCAATTAGATCAATGTTTGAGGGTATATCAAATGTTGTGCCGGAAAGAAACAAAGATGAAATTAGGGCCGCTCTTGAAATGTCAGCCGATGAGCTTCTGCTACCAGCGAACCCTACCATTTGTGCAACTCCTGAAGATATCGAAAACTTTGAAAAGGTTAGATGCGATTTGCTAGCTGGTAGAATGTCACCAGAACAATGTAAAGTTCAATCTGATCGTGCAAGAGATAAATTATTAGAAGATGCAAACGACATACAAAGAGTCATTAATGAAGGATTTGGTTCGGCACTTGAAAATGAGATGCCGCCTATTTTCTCAGATCCGGGCTGCGAAAATGGACTACTACCATTCGAGCCTGAAGAATCAATAAAAACTGCGACGGGTGCTTTAAAAGGTGATATGGAAAGTCTACAGATTGCTTTTACCGACGATATGCTTGGTAATGGTGGATTGTTTGCCGGCGACGATGATTGGGGTATGATTAATATGATATTATCAGATACATTTGCCAATCCTTATACAGCACACCAAAGAAAAACTGCTAATAGTAGAAGGTTTGTAGATTTTTATCTTCCAAGTGATGATGAAGATGATGGTAATATTGCTAGCGAGAAAAGACAAAAAGGTGCATATCCACAATATGTTGCTGAATGGTTAAAATATCAATTTGAAGCTTCTAATCGTGTGGTAGACCTCCACAGTTCTTTTGCATTAGGATTTAAAGGCACAAACGATGTACAAGAGTTGGAAGTAAATAGAATATCATTTTCTGATTTGGGATTTGAAGGTTTGTTTGACACTGATGTCAACTTAGTAGAACTACAGGACTATGGATATAATGTAAATTATAATGTCAATTATGAAAAAGAATTAGTTGCAATACGACGAGCCCCCCGTAAAAAAACTGCCGACATCACTATGAAGTTTAGAGATAATGCCAAGGGCTACAGGAAAGAACCTAACGGTCAGCCCTCATATGGTTTTAATCTCAAAGCATATTACTCGGATATACAAGAAGTAGATCGAGAAGACAGACAAGGCTTTTTCAATATACCAAATGACAACATCAGAGTTATAATTGATGAAGCTGTACTTGATGATGCTCAAACTAACACATCAGATGTTGTTAGACTTGATCCAAACAGTTCAGTTCCCGCTGCTGTTCCAAATCAACCAACCTTTGAAGAAGATGCCTTTGTTTATCCAAAACATGAATTTTTTGCTATCGATACAACATTTGAAAATTTAGAAATTGATAGAGTTTTGTTCCCATTACTGTTCGATTCATTTAGAGATTCAGTTAAAGATTATTCTCCTCAAGTTTATGCTTTGGCAGATTTGACGGGTTTGCCACCTCGACGATGCAAAGTGTTGTATGATACTAACAATACAAAACTTTTTAAAGAAATAGCAAAAGAAATTGGTAAAAATGAAGAAGCATGGCAATACGGTGCAGAATTCGACGGACTATTGGAAGAAGATTTTGATTACGGAGTTGTTGTTGACGGTAGATTCGTTGATTACAAAGATCACCAAGTTCAAGAATATGATGACGACGGAAACCGTGCCGGCACCAGATCAGTTCAAAATAGTGATTCGCTTCTTGGAGTGTCCAGAGATGCATGGAAAAATCAAGACAATCCAGATAAAATCAGAGTCCATTACCTAAATCCTACTCAATTTGGTAATTCATACATGTCTCCTTCTCTTTATGTCAAGCCCTTAAAAAACAAGGGTTGGCTTGGAGCCGTTAATCTTATCTTTCCTGAATACTCTCCATGTAAACCAAGAGAAAATAATTTAATTTCATTTGATACGATTAAGCAAAAAATCGATCAAGTGTATCCAAGAATACCAGAAGATAATCGATTAAAAACAGATCCAGATTGTACAACTGAGATGCCATTTAATAGGATATTGTCCAGACCGTCTAGAGCAGGCTTAGAGGCATTGGTAACTGCCACTATTAGAATTTTTACAAGTGTAAGTTATATCAAAAGCATGCCGACTTTCTTAACATTTGCACCAAAATTTAATCAAAACTATAGCAATATATATGCCTCTTATATTATTGAGCTTATTGAAGAGTCATGTAAAGAAGCTGGTGGTAACTTTTTAAGTCCTTTTAAGGATGATGAATTTTGGTATGCCTTTTTAGAACAAGCAGTGCAAGTTTACAGTAGAAGATTGGATGATGATTTAGATGATAGCATTACCCCAGAGACCGTCCCAGAACATGTAAGGGAGGCAATAGAAAAAATTAATGATATGCAAGAGAACTATAATTATCCATCACGGGATGATTTTAAGGATGCTCCTTCTGAGGAAAAGGCAAACTTCCAATCACTTAAAAGCTTTAGGGAAGAAAAAAACCTTGAAGCTGTTCAAAGAATGGAAGAGCCTGCTAAATTTATTTTGACAGAGTTAGTGAGAGAACAACTTGAATTTGTTGGCAGTCTTTTTTCAACCAATATTAAACAAGCTGGATTTACACCAAAAGTAATTAATAATGATTATTATCTTCTTGAAAAATTTGCTGCCGGCGGCAGTGACCTTGATTTAGCAAAAGCTGTAAGCTTTGTTGACAGAGTTGATAATTCAGAATTAGAAAGCATTATAGAGTCAGAGGGCAGTGGCTATACAACAGGCGGCCTGTTTACACTACCAGACGGCACACCATATGCTGGCGACTATCATGTTCATATTGATTCTAATGGTAATCCTATTTTCATGGTAGGAGAATATCATGTTGCCTCAGCTCATGATGTTTTGACTCCATATGCTAATAATGTTAAGGTGGGTTATAAAGACATCAACGGTAATGTGCAAAATATTGGAGATATTTCAAACTATAATGATGAAATTGCTGCCGCCGGTAAAATGTTCTATATAAAGAAATTTGTAGCCATTAATGGTGAACGTCAAAATGTAGAAGTGGCAGAGAATACGATTAGATCAAGAGGTACTGCTAATATTTCTGCTTACTATCCCGGCACTATGAGAGTAGTCCGAGAACCAACTAGTAGCAAAGTAGTAGGTATTGATGGTGACTTAGGTGTCCAACATGGACTTGAGTTTGGAATTATTAATAGTGGAAACCCAGTAAAGATCACCGATGTGCTAATAAATGCCTTGGACTTACCGGTAAATGAATTTGAAGGACCAAAAGCAAACAGTAAACTTTTGTTGTGTTTAGTAGATAATCTTAGAGATGATATTAGATTTAGAATGACAGTTGATTATATTTTCTCAATGAAGAAGGCACTTTCATTAAATGCCATTTACAATGATATTGGTTTAATGCCGTCAATTGGAGAGTTCACCGTTGATAACAATGACTACAAGTCTAAAAATCTATCTGTTAAACCCGGAGTTAGGGCCGATATCGGCGAAGATCAGAACGGTAATAGAAAGGTTGTAATCGAATCCACACCCGGTTGGGCTCATGAATCAGATAGAAACGGATTTTTTGCAAGCCCATTTTACAAAAAATGGGATGAGTGGGATCAAATATTACTTAGAAAATCAACTAAAAGAATAAAAAAATTATTTAAACCATATTACACAAAAAGAAAGTTTGAAGTGGAAGATGATACCGATGCCGGGCCGGGCGAACAGTTCTTGAGTATAACGAAATCTAGATTCACTCCCGTGCCCGGTGGTAATAAAATTTCTTGGTTCAAAAGAAGAAAGCTTAAACCAAACCCGTTTGATAGTAATGGACAACTCTGCAAAAAACCCAATTAAGTATATTTAGTACAGTAGGATAACAATATGTCTTCGTTAGCAATAAAATTACCTTTGATAAGAGATGATATAGATGGCTTTGAAACAGTAAAATCATTTCGTAGTTTAGTAAAACAAAATTTTAAAATGTTGCTCTTAACTGATCAAGGTGAAAGAGTAATGGAACCCAATTATGGTGTTGGGTTAAAAAAATATTTATTTGAAAACTTTGATCAATCTACTTTTTCAAGAATTGAAACAGACATACTTGAACAAGTATCAATATACATGCCGATAGTGGCAATACAAGAAATATCTTTTCAACCATCAGATAGGTTCAGCAATAGGCTGAACATTAAAATAGCTTATGCTATCCCTGAGATTGCTGCGAAAGATTTGCTGCAATTTACTATTTAAATTGAGGATTTAGAATGCCAAAGAAACAAAAAGACCTTTTACCAATTGATTATACTCATAGAGAATTTTCAACCATTCAGCAAGACTTAATTGAAATAGCTGAAAGGTTTTATCCTGATACATTTCAAGACTTTAGTGAAGGCTCTTTTGGTGCACTTATGATTGATGCCGTATCATATGT
>CEVB01005998.1_pt1 | contig 11387 bp, 15 predicted proteins | sample 531381 | NCBI WGS metagenome assembly CEVB01 (sample SAMEA2622763, study PRJEB7988) | marine metagenome | biome: marine biome (ENVO:00000447); feature: surface water layer (ENVO:00002042); material: "saline water (ENVO:00002010), including plankton (ENVO:xxxxxxxx)" | depth 5 m | reverse complement strand
TCCCGTGAAAAAAGGAGAATATTATGCCAACTTATGAATACAAATGTGACAAAGATGAATGCAACTTTATTGCTGAAGAATTCTTTAGCATTGCTGAACGAGATAGACCAGTAGGGAGTGAGTGTCCCGTAGAAAATTGTTGTGGAAAAGTTGTTCGTGCTGTGACCACACCGCATATGCAAGATGTGGAGCACACGATGAAGAACAAGTTGTCGAAGGGTGTCAACAACCCCACTGGACAGATGCGTGAGAAGTTTCAACAGATGATTAGTAAAGACAACAAGTCACTCGGCATCAAGCAAAAGAGAGCACTCAAAGAGAAGTACAACCTCTAAGAGCTCACTCGACTTAGCCATTAAAATAACATTAAATTAATAACAACACCCGTTTAAACACAAATAAAGACGGCTACCCTTTCGCAGTCATTCTCTATACATAACCATATAGGGGAGAGACATATGACTATCGATTGGGTAGATATTGCTATAACCATTCTTACCAGTGGTCTATTTGCATTGATTGGTTTCGTGTGGAAGTTCTCACATAAGGTAACCAAGATGGAAAATGATGTGCGTAACATCTTTCAAAGAATACAAAGAATGGAAAGAGACCATGATAAAGTGATGGACAGAATGTACTCCATAAACAAGCAACGAAGTGAGTTTCTTACAAGAGATTCATATAGGGAAGATAGTAGAGAAATTCAGGATGCACTGAAAAGATTGCATAAGGAGGAGAAATGAAAAACGATAATCAATACACTGAGGGATGCCCTCGTTGTGATGATTATGATGAAGTTGTTGAAGAATTGAAGAAGGAAAAAGAGCATCGTGACCGTGAATCGAAAGATGCACTACGCAAATGTGAAGAGAATCACAAGAAGAAGGATGCGAAGATACAGGGTCTTCAGAAGAAGATTCTTACCATGACGATTATTGCTGTAGTTGCTGGCACTATTGTTGGAAAAGAGTTTGTGGATAAGATTGCTGCATATATCGAGAGTTTCAACTCGGTAAAAAATGCGGCTTCTGGTCTGGTGAGTATGAAGAATATTGAAGAGGATAGTAGTGAAAAAAGCGAAAAGAGTTCGGAGGAAGAATCACCGAAGAATTCTGAAGAGAAAGAGAGTTTCTTGGTGGATGGTACAAAGACAGATGATATGTGGTGGGATGGGAGCATCTCGACCTTTGATACTTTGGACATGACTCCCGACTATCCATCATCGACTTTCATGTTACCTTATGAGGATGTGGGTTTGGTGGGTATGGTTACCGAAGGTATGTTACAACAACCAATTTTGTTTGATGATATGATGGGTGGGTCTTCCTCTATATCTGAATTGTTGATGAATTTTACTACACTTGGTTCGGGAGTGAATGATTTCAACATGTTTAATGTTCCCGTCATTTCTCCAGAGACACCGTACACAGAGTATATGCCACCAATGTCATTTGTTCCCGAGACAGGTTCGTGGTTGGGTATGATGGTTATTGTTTCGATGTTGTCACCCCGAAGAAGACGAAGGTAGAGTTTACATAAATAATATGATGAAAGACTTTAAAGACTACATCTCGGAACAAAAGAAGTATCCACCCCGTCTCAAGGGTTGGGGAAATGTCAAGACAGGTAAACTTTTATTGACTCCCATTCGTGGTAAGGAGAAACCATACCACCAAGAGTTTGCTTCGAACAATCTGAGTAAGTTTGGGTTGAAGGAGAAGGATGCAATCACATACATCGATGATTCTTATATGCCACCAGATGAAGATGATTCGAAAAAATTGTTTCAAGATATACAGTCTGGTAAGATAGACAGAGATAAGGCATTTGAAGAATTTCTGAACAATGGTGGGTGGCATTCCATTGTAATTGATGAAGGCACGAGTAGTATCGGTGATTACAAAGGTGATTTAAGAAAATATCATAAGATTGCTGTTGCAATTCATAAGAAATATGGCGACTCAATGTTTCAGGACTCATCAGACTTCTTTGAAGTGGGTACGGAAAACATTCATAACAAGTACGACTGGAACAACTATATCAAAACCAAGAAGATTGGTAGAGGTCGAACCGAAATTGGTACAACAATGGCAATGTTTCGTGGAGAAGAAAGAATGAAATCATTTAGAGAGTTCATGACCGAAAAGACCTATGCAAAATCGGGTCTTGGTAAGTGGTTCAACCAACAGTCCGCAGGTGGTGGCCCAGGCTGGGACAGGTATGGCACAGATGGAAAGAAACTTGGTAAGTGTGGTGATGCAAAAGAAGGTGAACCATACAGTGCATGCCTATCAAAGCAAAAAGCAGACAAGTTGGGTAAAGAAAAGATTGCTTCATTCGTTCGTAGAAAACGATACGCACAGGATAAAGCAAAACGAGGTGACGTTGGTGATGGTGGTAAAGGAAAGAAACCAATCAATGTCAAAACTGGTGTAACAGATAAAGACCCCAAGAAGAGAGGTATTCAGGATGCAGTAAAGGTGCGTGTTGACTCCGACTTGGAGGTTCTTGTCGTTCAGGACAAAGAGGGAAATGCCAAGGTCTATAGTTCCATCGAAGATGCAAAGAAGAAAGCAAAAGAGATTAGTGGAAAGATTATTTATGGGTCTGATGGTGAAATCCTAGTCCAAGTATTAAAAGACCCAAGCCTGAGAAAACAAGGTGTGATGCAAGAGGAAAAGAATCCTCGTATCCCACGCAAGAAGGGTCAACCCGCAAACTCCAAGCAGCACTCCGACCTATACACAGATGAGAATCCCGAAGGAACGATTCATGGTTTAGGTTTCAAGGACGTAGAAACCTCAAAAGCATCGGTTGCAAAAATTAAAAGGTCTGACCGAACACATGCACACAAGATTCAAGCTGCGATTGCTATGGAACAACGAGCAAAAGAGATGGGCAAGAAAGCCGAAGCAGCAGTGTATAGGAAATACATTGAACAGATGAAAAAGAAGACCAAAGAAATGAACAAGGAAGATTGGTCTGACAAATATAAGAAATCTATCGATTGTAACAATCCCAAAGGTTTCTCACAAAGAGCACATTGTGCATCAAGAGAAAAGAATGAGGAATCCACGATGAAATCATTTAAAGATTATATTGAAGAAAAGAATGTTCCAAACAATCCCGAACTCTGGAAGAAAGCAATTGCTAAAGCAAAAGCAAAGTTCGATGTATACCCCTCAGCATATGCAAATGCGTGGGCTGCTAAGTGGTATAAGGGTGAAGGTGGAACTTGGTCAGTAAAGAAAGAATCCGTTGAACTAGAAGATGGTAAGTATGTAACCGTCAAGCAATTCGTATCTGATGAAGCGGCTCAGTCTGCAATCAATGATGCGGAAGGTCTGATTGATAGCACTGAGATCATGAGCGGTGTGTTTACAATGGTCTTCGATAGTGAAGAGTCGAAAGAACAATTTATTATTAAACACAAGAACGATATCAAAGAATCCGTTGAACTTGATGAAGCATGGACACCAGACAGTGTGAAAAAAAATGCTGAAATCGGTTCCAAGAATGGTTATGGTATCACCATAAAAAAGACTGGTGGAATTACCAAAACCCCATACAAACATATGCTCATGACAACACAAAGACATGGAAATGTTAGAGTAACTTTCGACCACGGTAAAGAAGAGTTTGAAGGAACTCCTCAATCAGTTGCCATCTATCTCAATAAACTTCTTGGTATCAAAGAATCCGTTGATGAGTGTTCATGTGGATGTAACAGTTGTGATGATGTGAACGAAGCAGAATACCAAGGTCGAACAGTCACACTAAACAATCCCTTTCGATTACCACAAGGTTCGAAAAAGAAGTTTGGTGTATATGTCAAAAACGACAAAGGTAACGTCGTAAAGGTAACTTTTGGTGACCCCAACATGGAAATCAAGAGAGATGACCCCGAAAGATTAAAAGCATTTCGTTCACGACACAACTGTGACCAAAAAACAGATAAAACCACTCCAGGCTACTGGTCTTGTTACCAGTGGAGAGAAGGAGAAAAGGTAGATAACTGATGTATGAGTATCGTGCTGAGTTAGTGAGAGTTATTGATGGTGACACCATTGATTGTGTACTAGACTTAGGATTCGATATTAAGTACAAGTGTCGTATAAGACTCAAGGGTATAAATACTCCCGAGACAAGAACTAGAGATTTGGAAGAAAAGAAACGTGGTTTTGCAGCAAAAGACAGAGTAGTTGAACTACTTGATTCAAGTCACGGGTTTGTTGTAAGAACCGAACTAGATAAAAAAGGAAAGTATGGTAGAATACTCGGAACCATAGTCCTTGACAATAATGCAACAGTAAATCAAATACTCCTCGTAGAAGGGCATGCAGAGGTATACTAAATGAAAAAGTTCACAGATTACACCGATAACAAATGGTTAGTTGATTCTTTGGTCGAAGCACTTGCAACTAAAGACATTGACTCTAAAGAGTTTCCAAACCCACTCACCCAAGCAATGCAAAGAATCTTCATGAACAAGGGCAAGATGGATGGAGAGGTAAAAGATGATATCGTAAAGGTGAATAAAGTCACCAAACCTGCATCTACTCTATTACCATCACAAAATGCAATTTACTTAGGTAAGTCACTTGGTATGGCTGTCGGTGGCGTGAAGGGTGGTGACCTCGGTGCAATCATTTCCAAAGATAATCATATTCTTGATGGTCACCATAGATGGGCTGCGACTCTGTTAGCAGAACCATCCGCAAAAATTGGTGGACTGCAAGCAGACCTGAGTATCGGTGATTTGGTTCCTGTCCTTCGTGCATTGGGTGATGCTTTCGGTAATGACCGAAGAGGTATGCCCAAAGGTGGTGATGTTAATATCTACGATGCAACAATCGATGATGCTATGAATGCACTCATGGATGGGAAGTATATGCATCCCAAGTTCTACAGTCGTGTGAAGTCAGAGGAGTGGTTAGAAAGTATCGGTGGAAAAGATGTCCTTGCAAAAAGATTAGCGGACATTCAATCTAAAACACCACCAGTGGGAGCCCCTCCTAGACATGACATGCCTGTTATTGATGCTGATAAGAAACAGCACATTATGACGGGAGGTCTTCTCAAGAAGGGAAGACTTGATGTGAGGGCACCATATAGTAAATGATAAGAAGATTTCGTAAATACTTGCAAGAAAAACTAATCCTACCAAACAAAGGAAAACGGTATGGACAGGTTGTCATTCTTGCAGGTGGTGCTGCGAGTGGTAAAACATTTGCAAAGAAACATTTCATTCGGTCTGAAGATTACAAAGTGATTGACCCAGACCAAGTGAAGTATCTTATGGTTGCATTAGCAAATAAAGGTTCTGAAGCATTTAAAGATGTCAAGGGTGTCGATATGACTAATCCTGATGACATTCAAAAGGTTCACAATACCATGAATGACATGAGACTCGGCACAAGAAGACGAGATGTCATGTATGGTGATAATCCCAATAGAAGTGAACTACCCAACTTGATGTTAGATAGAACACTTGCATGGGGAACCGAAGTTACAAGTATTACAAGAAAACTTGTCAAAGCAGGATATAAACCCGAAAACATTCATGTTATTTGGGTATTGACCGATTTTCAATTTGCACTAAAAGTTAACAGAAAAAGAAAAAGAACACTTCCCGACGAAGTAATCATGTTTACACACAAGGGTGCAAAAACAAGTCTAGTAAATCTTATCTTTGGACGAACCAGTGCTCTTATGAATGGTGAGGTGTATGTGATATACGGTGGCCCACAAAACACAGTTTACTACGTTGATGAAAAGGGAAAACCACTTGACGGTAAAGACGGAAGACCAATTGTTATCAAAAATTTCGAATATGTGAAAGTAAAAGAGTCTGGAAAGAAACCAGATAGAACAGGTGACATCATTAAAAAACTAATGGTGAAAGTTTCTCAGTTAACCCCGTGATAAATTTTTATAAATAAAAGTAACTAAGGAGAATTTGATATGCCATATTTTGGAAAACATACCGAACACAAGTTCAATGAATCGAATCCTTTCATTCTGCGTAGAAAAGCAAAGGAAGAGCAACGAAGAAGACAGGAAGAGATTCGTAAAGCTCAAGAGGAAGCAAAGAAACAAGATACCACAGAGGACATCACCCATGATCCCGATGAATAACCCATTTCGTACTCCCGGCAAACTAGAAGAATTTACTGCTAAGTTTATGGCTGAGGATGATAAGAAACCACTCATTAAGTGGTTTGATAAGTTTGAAAAAGCACTCAAAAAGCATGGTACTAACTATCAGAAGTCTAGTATCAATCCAACTGATGCAATTGAATTCTACTATGACAAGAAGTCACCCGAAGAAGCAGCAAAAGCACTTGCTGAAGAGTTGCAACTAGAGTGGAAGAGTAATGGTGGTGCTAGTCGCAGAGTTTCAGGTGGTGATAAAAGACGAACCGAAAACAAAACTACGCAACCAAATACAGAGGTTGATGAAGCAGAGTCCGTTCCCTTAGTCCGAACAGGTCAGGGTGATTTTAAGAAGGATATGCATCCCTCACCAACTGAACGACTTTATCAAACAAAAAACAAAAAAGAATATGAAAATTTGATGCGTGATGCCGAAGATGCAATGAGAAAAGGCATGCTTGCTAAATTTGGTCTTGTTGGTAATTACAAGAAGTTCACCGTGAACATCAAGTTCAAGGATGAGAAAAGTCGTAAGAAGTTTGAAAAGATGTATGGCGTAAAAGAAGGATTTGCAAGTGATGCCCAGCGTCGTGCTGCTTTTGCAAGTGGGTACAAAGCAAAGGGCAAGAAGAAAAAAGAAGAATCCGTTGATATGGGAGAGTCTATTGAAGTCGATGCACCTCATGCTGATAATCTCGGCATTGGTGCGATGCAAGTAGAACCATCATACACAGAAGATGAGAAAAAATTGCTTGACTTTATTAATAAGAATTGGTAAAATTATAAGAAATGTGAAAGTGAAACATTATGTTAGTGAACAAAGAGTTTAATCATGTTGAAAGCCCAGTTTGGCAAGAACTAGAATCAGAAACAACTTCTGAAGGTAGATACTACCAAACACCAGACGGTAAGAGTTATCCGAGTGTAACCACCGTTACTGGTTGGGAAAAACGAAAGTTCTTTGCAGAGTGGCGCAGAAACAACCCCGAAGAATCTAAAAGAGTTCTTGCACGGGGAAACCGTTTACATAAGATTATTGAAGACTATCTGAACAACGAGGAAGGTTATCTTGCGGAAGCAGAGTCAACCGATTCTCGATTGTTCTATCAGATAGCAGATGAACTACATCGAATCGATAATATTGTCGGGTTGGAGCGACCACTATGGTCACACACCCTGAAACTCGCAGGTCGAGTTGACTGTATTGGTGAATTTGATGGTGAGTTGTCGATTATTGACTTTAAGGGTTCATCAAAACTCAAAAGAAAGTCTGATATTGAGAACTACTTCCTTCAAGCAACCGCATATGCTATCATGTTCCAAGAAAGAACCAAGACGCCGATAAAGAATATCGTCATCTTGATTTCTTGCGACACTGGTGATAGTCAAGTTTTTGTAGGAAACCCGATGGATTATGTAGATAAACTACATGAAACCATCGTTAAGTATAGACAAGAAAATTAATCAAAAGAATGCGGTGCCGGTGACACCTGAAGCCGCAGCAATATGAGATGCTGATGCAGGAACAACCCTATCGAAATTCATATTGTATTGTGTTCCTTTAGTGGCAACAAAATGTGATGTGGTTCCGTCAGGAAACTGAAGAACAACAGTTCCTTCGGCATCAACGATTAGTGATTTCATTCCTGCCTGTACAACATCCGTATATGGAGTGAATCTTAGCGGGTGATTTGGTCTGGACATATTTAAGTTCCCCTTTGATTTGTGATATACATATCAGATACAACTATTTATAATAGGAGAAAAATAGAATGTTGGATTTAACACCAGAGGACTTTTCAAAAGAGGTAGAAGATAAAGTAGCGACAATGGGGGACGGTTACATTGAAGCAATTCTAAGTTTATGTGAAGAATATGCTGTAGAACCAGAATTTGCATCAAAGTTGCTGTCCAAGTCAATTGTTGAAAAACTACACGATGAGGGTTTGGATTTAAATATGATTCCAAAGACATCTCAACTACCCGTATAAAATATACAAAAATAATACTTGACATACAGAGAATATGAGTTATAATTTACACATCGTAATACGAAAACATACATCGAATACAAGGAGATATATATGAGTTTCAACGATATGAAAAAGCGTTCAGGTACAACCGATTTCCTCAAGACCAAGTTGGAGGAAATGAATGATACCAAGAAGTCTTACAAGGATGACCGATTCTGGCGTCCTGAACTAGACAGTGCATCAAACGGATTTGCTATTATTCGTTTCTTGCCCGCAACTGAGGGTTCGGAACTACCGTGGGTTCGTGTTTGGAATCATGGGTTCCAAGGGCCTGGTGGTTGGTATATTGAGAACTCTCTCACTACCATTGGTCAGAAAGACCCTGTTTCAGAACTCAACAGCAAGTTGTGGAATTCTGGAACTGAACAAGGTAAGGAAATTGCTCGAAAGCAGAAGCGTCGTCTTACTTACATCGCAAACATTATGGTTGTGAGTGACCCCAAGAACCCCGACAATGAGGGCAAGGTCTTCCTCTATAAGTTTGGTAAGAAGATTTTCGATAAGATTATGGAATCTATGAATCCTGAGTTTGAGGATGAGACTCCTGTAAATCCGTTCGATTACTGGACTGGTGCAAACTTCCGTCTCAAGGTTCGTAAGGTTGCTGGATTCATCAACTACGATAAGAGTGAATTTGATTCACCTTCTGAACTGTATGATGGTGATGATACAAAGTTGGAAGAACTTTGGAAGACTCAGCACGACCTCAATGAGTTTATCTCTCCCGAACAATTCAAGAGTTATGATGAACTGAAGGAACGACTTCAAACCGTTCTCGGTGATGGTGATACCACTATTGCTACCAGTGCTGAAAGTGTAGAGGTTGATACTTCTGTTGCTCCAGCAGAATCGGAAACTCCTGTTACCACTAATACTAGTGATAACGATGAAGGAGATGATGCACTTTCATACTTCGAGCGTCTTGCTTCCGAAGATTGAAAAAATAATAATTTTATAGTTGACACCCCACAGTAAACATGTATAATGTGGGGTGTCAATTTTTTAAGGACACTAAATAAGTGAATCCAAGTTTGGGAATAGGTTTTCCCGTTGTCGTTTAATCCCCACGACATTCTTGGAATAACGATGATGGGGATGCTCAGAAATAGGAGATACTAAAATGAGCAAGTCTAATGAATGTCCCGTACAGTGTGGCAACGATGTAGTTGCCAAGGGTCTTAGCAAGGTTGGTGTTAGTCGTTCTTGCCTAATCACTCTCGCACTCATTCCCTTTGCATGGGAAGGTGTCGTTTGGGTCGGACAAGCACTCCAGTCCCTCTGGGGTCTTGTAACTAACGCAGTCAACTAATTTTTGGTTTAAGGAGAATTTCCATGACTAAAAAGAAGTGGACAATTTATGGTGCGATTGCAGCGGTAATGATTATTGCTGGATTTGCGGTAGCAGATGAAACTGACCTTCAGGCTCGTCTGGCTGCGGCAGAAGCACGAATTGCAGAGTTATCTGCGAATGCAACAGCCGATTCTTGGCTGGACAAGGAACGTGTTCGACAAAACCGAGCACTCGTTCGAAGTGTACTCGCTGATGCAGAAACTCGTTCGATGTTGCAGGGCAATGGAAGCCCCGTAACTGTTAACGTAAACGGATTTGTACAGACTCGATTTGACTACAATGGTGGTGGTGATGCCGAAGCCAATCATGGTTTCAGTCTCCCCGCAACACGACTCATTCTGAGTGGTGACATCTACGACTTTGGTTACAAGGTCAGTGGTCAGTGGAGTGACGGTGGAAACTTCGAATTGAAGGATGCATATGGTACTGGTGAAATCGCAGGTCTTGACTTTCGATTTGGTCAGTTCAAGTCTCCTTTCATGAAGGAAGTTCTTGTATCAAGAGTTGATACTCTTGCTGTAGACCGTTCAATCGTTGCATATACCTTTGGCCAAGGCCGTTCACAGGGTATTGAGTTTGGTAAGGACTTCGGAGCACTAAACCTCCGTGCCGCATATACTGATGGATTCAACAGTGCTAATGGTGCTGGTGTCCAGAATGGTTATGCTCTTACCGCTCGTGCAGATTGGGATGTCACCGACTGGTGGAATTTTGGTGCTGCTCTTTCTTGGAACGATTTGGTAGATAGTGACTACACTACTTACACCGTAGACACTGGTATCAAGTTTGGTGGTCTTGATTTGACTGCTGCGTATGTCGGTGTAAACCGTGATGCAGCAGACAACTGGGCAACTACGTTTAGTGCCGCTTACATGTGTACAGAAGACCTACAAGGTTTCCTTGCATATGAATTCGGTGAGTTGGAAGGTGCTACAGAGAACCTCAGTGTTCTTACTGTGGGTGCAAACTACTTCATCAATGACCACGTTAAGTGGACAACCGATTTTGGTTATGCTATGAACGGCATTGATGCAGGTTGGGATTTGGGAACCACTGGATGGAATGCAAGTGCATCCGAAGGTGAATACCTCGTCCGTACCCAACTTCAGATTCAGTTCTGATAGACAATTAAATAGTTACAAGAAAACCCTCTTCCTTCGGGAAGGGGGTTTTTTATTAACTGTTCATATCTCTACGAGACATGTCGGCATTTCTTGTTGTCATTGAACCTACCATTGTCGTGGGTGCATTTACCATTTGGCTGTTGTTCGGTGCATTGACAATAAGAGCACTACCTGCTGCGGCCGCAGCACCACCGGCCATTTGTTGCATTTGTGGAACCATTGCCATTGCTTTCGACATGATTGGGTCGAGAATGTTTGGTTTAATTTGGTCAAGAGGTGTTACTAATTCGTCACCACCTTCACCCATACGGAATAGTTTACCCAGTCCATCATTCATTCCTTTAACAAGACCACCGTGTCGAAGTTCCGGCAACATTTCAAATGATGGGAAACTTGGTGATTCTGGCACTTCAAGTAGTTCTAGTCCTGCAAGTGCATCTGGTTTGAGAAAGTCTGGAAGTTTCTGGATTAGTAATATAAGACCATTTAAAACTAACAGGCCTGCACGTTGAATGTGACTAAAAGCATAACCGATTAGTTCAAAGAAGTACATAATTCCCGATAGGACGGGGCGAATTATGTTGTTATAAGTCCACTTTAAGATTTCTCCAATCGGCTCGAAGATTGCCCTTAGAACATCACTAAGAGGCTGAATTATTGGAAGGAATATGTTGTCGTAAATCCAAGCAAACGCATCACCTATTGCACCAAACAGAGTTCCCA
>CEVB01000551.1_pt1 | contig 11391 bp, 2 predicted proteins | sample 531381 | NCBI WGS metagenome assembly CEVB01 (sample SAMEA2622763, study PRJEB7988) | marine metagenome | biome: marine biome (ENVO:00000447); feature: surface water layer (ENVO:00002042); material: "saline water (ENVO:00002010), including plankton (ENVO:xxxxxxxx)" | depth 5 m | reverse complement strand
AACTCAAATGGTTCTGTTTATCTATCATTAGAAGACAATAGTGGTGACATTTTAGATGAAGATGGAAATGGACTTCTTTTAGAAAGAACATCTTTTGGTTCTATGTATGATACACAAGATGTTATCAATTTCACTGGTGGTAAAACAGATACAGATGCAGTTTCAGCTAAATCAAATGTTACAGGGCTATCAAAAGGTGGAGTAGAAAGAATATACATCGAAAATGGTGGTCAAAATTATGAAGCTGGTGATATAGTTGTATTTGATAATACAGGAACAAATGGTAACGGCGCTGAGGCGATTATAGGTGTTACTGGTTCAGAATTATTACTAGAGAATGCCTCTGCATTAGATCAATATGAGTTTTTAGCCACATCAGGTCAGACAGTGTTTGGTGGTCTCGGTGTTGTCGATGTCAATAACAAACCTGTCGCATTACCACCATCAGGTGATTTTAAAGTTTTCATTGACGGTGTATTAAAAGCAGATACAAATTACACCTTTACATTAGATAAAGTTACATTTACTACAAATCCGAATTTAACAGGTGGTGAAGTTGTAGAAATAGTATCAGAATCAAACAACATTATATTTGAGTCAGCAACACCAAAAATTGGTAACGATGTATTATTCTTAGATGACTCAACACAAGAAATTAGAAGTGTTCAGATTACAAACCCTGGTGCTGGTTATGAAAAAATGCCTACAGTATTTCCAGGTGGTTATCTTTACTTTGATGACCTCTCAGGATTTCAAACTGGTTCTACTGTAACTGGTGCTGGTGGCGCTACAGGAACAATTTTAAGAATAGAAGAAGACAAACGAAGACTTGTTATTAAGAGAGCAAGTTCAAACACAGGAACATTTGTAACAGGTGAATTAATCACATCAGGTTCAATATCAAGAAACAACATACAAGCTAAAGTATCTAGTGGTACAGGTGCAAAATTATTTTCATGGTCTTCACAAATTGGTGCAGTTGAGAAATTAACGATAACTTCGCAAGGTTATAATTTTGACGGCGATGCAGTTATAAGTGATGATTCCTTTCACAATATGTTAATAACAGGACCTAGTTCTACACCAACAAAAGGTGTCACGATTACAGGTAACGGTTCAGGTGCAACAGCAATCGTGCAAACATTTGACAATCAAAGACAAATTCTAAAATATACTAATTTGAATGGTCAATTCATTGATAATGAAAAAGTATTGTTTAATGAAACAGATTCTTTTAAAATTTTAAAGAATGATAATTACACTGCTAGAGGTAAAGTTGCTGGTGAGGGTAATCTAAATGACTCGTTCTTGAGCGACCAAGGTTTCTTATCAGAAGAGAATGCACATATACAAGACAGTAAGTTTTATCAATCACACTCCTATGTTGTCAAGGCTGGTGAGTCTATAAACAAATACAGATCAATACTCAAAGAATTAGTTCATCCGTCTGGCCACATATTCTTTGGAGAAGTTGCAATCAAATCAAACATATTAAGTTCATCTAAAGAAGAAAGTAGATATGATGAATCAGGAAGTTCAAACCCATTCGATGTCAATACAGATAATCAATTAGGCATAGCATCATCTAAATTAACACCAACAATTGTTATACAGGCATTTCCAACTGATAACATGTTATATGAAGAATCATCAAGAGATAACCCTGTTAGAATATTACTAGAAAATAATAGTCTATTAGAGAACGAAGAATCAAGAGACAATGTTGCACATGCAAGTAGAGAAAAAGTATTCTTAATACTAACAACAAAAGACGAAGTAGATGGTGGTCTAGGTCTAATAACTCAACTCAAACATGCCATAACAAATACAACAATAGGTGGCGAAACAATCAAAGATGCACACCATGTTAATATTTTAAGTGTGAGAAAATTTTTAGATAGTGATTCACAATCTATCATATCATCAAGAGTGTCAGGTAATAATTTTCCCACAACAGGAACATTTAATGCAGTAATACAAAAATCTCCTAGAAGAGACAATGCATTAAGTGTTTCAAATATGGTTGATAAAGAGAATGATTACTATGTGCCCGATCTTGGCATATCTTTTGATTCGTCAAATCAACAAGCTGGTAGAGGTTCAATCGAAGTTAGACCATCAGACTCAGGTCTTGTGTTTCAATTATTTGAGGCAGAAGAAGAAGTTTTTATATTCGAGGGTGCAACAGTCGATAAAGATGGCGAACATTGTGGTGGTAGTAAAATACTTAACGAAGAACCACTAAACTTTTTAAGACATGAACCATTCGATAGAGACTTACACGGACATAAGATACTTTTAGAAGACGATAGTGGCAGTATAATGGTCGAAGACGACACAGTTCCAGAAGAGAGACATTATTTTGTCACAGAAAGATCAATAGAACAATCAAACCCATTCTTGTATTATGAAAACGAAGATAGAATTATAACAGAGGACGGATTAGCATTTATAAAAGAAGATGCAGGTGAAAGTGTGCATTCATTTGTTCCTTTAGGGTCTACTTTTAAAACTCTAAATAAGATCGCATTTCAAAATTGTTATAAAATATCTAGACACATGTATCTAGAATCTGGAAATGCCGCTAACAATGTGAACGGCATCAATACAGAATACGATAGACAAGATGAAGACAAAATTTTATTAGAAGATGGCATCAGTGCGGTGTTATCAGAAGAAACAGAAGATGAAGGATTGACCATTAGTCAGTTGGATTCGATATTAGGTAATACTTATATCAATGATTTAGACGAATTAGCAAGAAGGAGAACAAATGTAGCGTTTAGTTCTTATGTTAATTCATCAAATGTTACCAATTCTGAACTATAATCCTTATAAATAGTTTAATAAGAAAACTGGAGAGTTAAACAAAATGGCAGCTATAATAACAGAAAAATTTAGAACGCACAATGCAAGGCAGTTCGTAGAAGATTTCGAAGAAACAGGTCAAACGAATTACATTTTCATTGGCAGACCACAACCGTGGCCAGACGATAATACACCACCCGACCCAGCAAATGCTGAGCAAGAAGAAATTAGCACATATGAAGATATGGTCGCTTTAAAGAAAGTATCAGGAACAGACATATCACATGGTTTAGTAAGATATAACTGGACATCAGGTGTAATATACGATGAGTATAGAGATGATTACTCATCAAGCACAAAAACACCTGGCACAGATGTATCAAACATATTTGATGGCAGAGGTTATGTAATCACAGAAGACTTCAATGTATACAAATGCCTGAGAACAGGTAGAAACTCTAGTGGTACAGCAGTCGCTTCAACTGTAAAACCAAACTCGGTTGATTTGACAGACCCACAAGTTACAGTAGATGATAACACAAGTGGTGGTCTAGGTTATATGTGGAAATTCATGTATTCTCTAGGTGCATCAGATGTTATTAAGTTTGTCACAAATGATTTTATTCCTGTAAAAACAATAGGTGCGAAAGCAGCCGTAGACGGTTCTGTTGGTGGTTTCGGTGTATCAGCAGCTGATGACGGTTCTGCTCAATGGGATGTAGAAAACGCAGCTGTCGATGGTGCAATTTATCATTATGTTGTCACAGCAGGTGGTTCAGGTTATACTCTCAGTTCAGGAACTTCTGTCAATCTTAAAGTAAGAGGCGATGGTTCAGGTGCAGTTGCAACATTAAACTTTTCAGGCAACCAATTAAAAACAGTTACATTCAAAAATACTAGTTCATATGGTTCTGGTTATAAAAGAGCGTCTTTCCCAGATTTAAACTCATCAATAGCATCTGGTGAATATGATACAGGAAGTGCAACCATAACAGGTGGTTCAGGCGCAACAATCAAACCTGTTATATCACCTATCAATGGTCATGGTGCTAACCCTATCGAAGAATTAGGTGGTAACTATGTCATCGTAAACTCTAGATTAGAGTTTGGTGAAGGCACAGAGAGTGGAGTCGCTGATTTTCCAACTGATAATGATTTTAGACGAATTGGTCTTATCAAGAATCCAGTTAAATCAGATGGTGGCGGAATATCAGATGACGCTACCATGACTGCTACAAATAGAATAGTTGTTACCAATGCATCTAGTTTAACAGTAGATGATATTATTACAAACAATGCTGCTGATACAGCTACAACTGCAAAAGCAAGAATAGTATCTAAAACATCTAACACGCTACAATTATTACCAGTAGTGAATGGTGGCGGAGAATATGTCAATTTTGCAAACGGCAATAGTATATTTAAAGACGGTTCAGATACAAATGTAGATGTAAATTCTGATGGTGTTATAACTGCTCACCCAGAAATGACTAGATTCACTGGTCAAATTCTCTATGTTGAAAATAGAGGAGCAGTATCAAGAGCCGCTGATCAGATTGAAGATATCAAACTGATTATTGAAATGTAATTAATGGGGTCAATAGACCCCACATAACAAAAGATTAAAATATGTCGCAGAAAACAGATTTAAACATAACACCATATTACGATGACTTCAATGAAAGTAAAAACTTTCACAAAATACTTTTCAGAGCAGGTCGTCCAGTTCAAGCTAGAGAGTTAACACAATCTCAATCATTATTACAGAATCAAGTTCAAAGATTCGGTGACCATATGTTCAAAGAAGGTTCTATTGTAAATGGAGCTGAAACTGACATCGATATGGATGTCGAATTTGTTAAACTAGAAGCGACAAATCCAAATAGTGCAGGCACAGTAGATGTATCATCATACATAGCAGATTTCAAAGGCAAAATAATTCAAGGTGAAAGTTCAGGTGCAGTTGCAAAAGTTATTGATGCAGTCGCACAAACAACTACAGACCCCGATACATTAATAGTTAAATATTTACAAGAAGGTTCTGATGGTTCTTCAACAGTTCAAGCATCTGTAAGATTTAAAGAGGCAGAGGAACTTAGAGAAGTCACACTAGGTGATACTGGTAATATATCAGTTCCATCAAATAATAATGAGTTCAAAGTTGCAAGTTCAGATACCACTGCAAATATTGTAGGTCGTGCATCAGTAGCAAACATCAGAGAAGGTGTTGTGTTTGTTAGAGGTTTCTTTGTAAAAGTAGACGAACAAACACTAATCTTAGAAAAGTATAGTGGTAAACCATCTTTTAGAGTAGGTCTAAATGTTGTTGAAAGTATCATAACATCTTCAGCAGATACTTCTCTTGAAGATAACTCGCAAGGAACCACAAATGCAAACGCTCCTGGTGCTGATAGATTAAAATTTGCATTGACACTAGCCAAATTCAGTTTAACAGATACAACAGATACAAACTTCGTAGAACTTGCAAGAGTAAACTCAGGTATAATAGAATTAGAAATCAATAGACCAATATATGGTCACATAGAACAGGCAGCTGCTAGAAGAACATTTGATGCGAATGGTGACTTCGTAGTAAGACAGTTTACAAGTTCATTTAGAGAACACTTAATAGATGGATTCAACAGAGGATTTTTTGAAGCATTTCAAGGTGGTGATGAAAGTAAAGTTGTTATGCAAATCTCTCCAGGTAAAGCATATGTAAAAGGTTTTGAAGTTACTAAAGATGGCACATCTAATGTAACAATAAACAAAGCAAGAACAACAGAGTCATTAACAGGTGCCAATACACCTGCAAGATTAGGTAATAAATTAAGAATAGAAAACGCACACGGTCATCCAGAGTTTGGTAATTCATCAGCGATGACATCTTACAAACCTATAAAATTATTAGATACAGTCATAGATCAAACAAATCAAACTACTAGAAATACAGAACCAGCATCATCAACACACATAGGTTTTGCAAGAGTAAGATGTATCGATGAACAATCATCCACATTAGATAACTTATATCTCTTTGATATTAAGATGTTTACAAAAATTAATATCACAGTAGCTGATGCTGATGTATTTAAACCAGGTGATAAAGTCACAGGTATTAAAGATACTGCTAGTGCAAGTAATCCAGCGGGTTCAGGTGCAACAGGTATTGTAGCATATGCAGATGTTTCAAATGACTTTATCATGTTACATGATGTTGTAGGCACATTCTTACTAACAGATGCATTATCTGTAAAAGGTGTTGGTGATTATAGTGATACAACAACAAATCCAACTGCAATAAGATCATTCAATGTCGAAGATGCAAGGGCAGTATTTCAAGCGCCAACATCATCAGGTGAACAAAACTTTACTGGTAATATACCAACAGACAATATTAAAACAATAACAGGTAAAACTACAATCAATGGCACAGCACTAACAGGTGTAGGTACCTCTTTCTTAAATGAATTAAGAGTAGGCGATGTAGTGTTAGATGCCTCTGGTGCTGAAAAAACAATTACTGCAATTGCAAATAATTTTGGCGCAACATTAAATGCTTCAGGTGGCAGTGCTACAAATGTGGGTTTAATTAGAAAAAGAGCCAGATTATATAATCAAGATCAATCTGCATCTATATTTGCATGGCCTAGAGATTATGTAAAAACAAATACACCAACTGGAATAACTGTTATAAAACAAGAAGAATTTACTGTTGATTCAAATGGTAAAATATCATTATCAAAATCAGCAGACGAAGATTTTGCAACAGTAAATAATGATAATTATTTATTTGCAGTTGTAAAAGAAGCATCAGGCGGTTCATTATCAAACGGTGATATCAAACATGCAGATGATGTTACAATAAATGTATCTGGTTCTGGTAATTCAAGAGAAGTTACGATAGGTAATTCGAGTGATGAAGATGCAGTTGTTAGAGCAACATATTCATTGATTCATACTGAAAATTTAACTTCTAAATCTAAAAACCTAAGAGAGTATCGTGCATTGAGAGTAGGTAAAAGTGATGCAACAACAAACTTTTTTGGAACAGGTTTTGATCATTCAGAAATATCACTTGGTGTAGCAGATGTATTTAAAATTAGAGGTATATTTGAGGCAGTTCCAGGTACCACAACAACGGATATCACTGAAAGTGTAGAAGTTGCAACACCACCAAACGCAGTATTTAATATCACACCAGGTACAGGTTCTTTTGGTGCAGGTAATATAATAAAAGGACAAACAACAGGTGTTCGTGCAAAATTAATTGATTCAGTTAGTGATGACACGACAGCATTTTTCTATTACCTTTCAGATGCTGAATTTACACAAGGTGAAACAGTCGCTGACGAAACGACTGGTGCTACTGCAACATTAACAACAATAGGCACAAATTCACCAGATATTAAAAATAGATATTTCTTAGATAATGGTCAAAGAGATGGTTATTATGATCTCGCAAAAATCATATTGAAAAAAGGTGAACCAACACCTAATAATCCAATAACTATTTTATTCGATTACTTTACAGCAGGTAGTGGTGATTTTTACGATGTAAATTCATATTCTGCAATAGATTACGATGAGATACCAAACTTCTCTCCTAACAAAGTTGATGCAGGTGGTTTTGAGCCAGATGGCACATTCGAACTCGCAGATGCAGTAGATTTCAGGCCATCAGTTGGTCAAATATTTGGTGACTCAAATTTTGGTAATTCAGATACAGACTTTGATATACAAAATACTTTAGATATATCTAATCACACTAGTAATGGTCATTTAGTATCGCCATTTGCCTATGAGTCAAGAAGTTTTGAAGGTTCTCTAAGTTCACCAAGTATATCAGCAACAAGGTCTTCATTCTCTAGATGTGCATTCCCAACATCAGCGATAAAAGGTAATATATCTTTCTATGTTCCAAGAATAGATAAGATTTTCTTACATAAAGGTGGAAAATTTCAGTTAGCACAAGGAACACCATCTATAACACCTAGAAAACCTGCACCTATTGATGATGCGATAGAAATGTTTGAACTATTTGTCCCACCATTTACAAAGAATGCTAATGAGATTCGTGCTAAATCAAGAGACTATAGAAGATTTACCATGTCAGACATTGGTAAGATCAATCAGAGAGTGACAAACTTAGAAAGAGTTACATCGCTATCATTACTAGAAAAAGATACACAAACACTACAAGTCTTAGATGCAGATGGTTTGGATAGATTCAAATCAGGATTCTTAGTAGATAACTTTAGAGGACATAAAGTTGGTGATGTTACACATCCAGATTATAATGTTGCAATCGATACTAAATTAGGTCATTTAAGACCAAAAGGTTATACACAGTTTTTTGATATACAATTAAATACAGCACAATCATCAGGTTTTAAAAAGACTGGTGATCTCATAACATTGCCATTTGATGAAATATCATATGTAAATCAAGATAAAGCATCAAGACATATCAATGTAAACCCATATCATGTCTTTGCATTTATTGGTAATGTTAAACTTACACCAGAAACAGATATATGGAACGACCACGAACAACTTCCTGATGTCAGGATTAACAGAGAAGGTAATTTTGATGCAGTATTAGCAGAAAATGAAAACTCTCTTGGAACAGTCTGGAACGAGTGGCAAACAACATGGGTTGGTGAACCACAAGTCATAGAAACTGAGTCAGTAGCTGCTGTGCCAGGTTCATGGTCTGGTGACCCTGCTCAAGGTGGTGAATGGACACAAGGAACAATCATAACAAGAGAAATTACTGAAACACCTGAGATACAATCAAGAACAGGTGTTAGAACATCAGTAGTAGAAGACTTTGTAGAAACAAGAAACAACAGAGTTGTAAGTGTATCTGTAATACCTTTTATCAGATCAAGAGAGATAAAAGTTGATGCAACAAATTTAAAACCAAATACAAATCATTTTATATACTTTGATGGTATTAGAGTAGACCAATTTGTAAGACCTGATAGTGTCGCATATTCACAAGACTCAGGCACAACAGTAACATCAGGTGTCAAAACAGATGGTAACGGAAGATTGATTTGTCATTTTAATATACCAAATGACAGAAATCAAAGATTCCCAACAGGTCAAAGACAACTATTAGTAACATCTAGTGCAACTAATTTAAACAATCCTGATTCAAGAGCAAGTTCAAATTATCAGGCGCAAGGGTTGTTGAATACATCTCAAACAGAAATTGTATCAACAAGAAATGGCCGTGTAATAATGGAAAGATTATCTGGCGAAAGACAGATAATGAGAAGAGGTGAAAGATTAAACATTGAGAGTGATGGTTCTTTACCACCAGCTCCAACACCACCGCCTCCAGCACCACCGCCACCGCCTCAAACACCGCCTCCACCACCAACACCAGTAGAGACACCAACACCTACGCCAACGCCAACACCAGCGCCTACGCCTACGCCAACACCAGCGCCTACGCCGACACCAACACCTGTGCCTCTGCCAATTGCTCCACCTATCCCACCAATTGACAGATTTGTATTCCCACAAGAACAGAGAATATTCATAGATGGCAGAGTAAACGAGGGGTGGATGGACCCATTAGCAGAAACATTCTTAGTAGAGGCGGATGGTGGTATGTTTGTAACATCTATCGATCTATTCTTTAAATCAAAAGATGCATCATTACCTGTGTCTGTAGAAATTAGAGATGTAGTAAATGGGTATCCTGGTAAAACAACATTACCATTCTCTATAGTAACAAAGAATCCAACTGATGTCAATGTATCAGCTGATGGTTCTACTGCAACAACATTTACTTTTGAATCTCCAGTATATCTAGAAGAGGGTAAAGAAATGTGTTTTGTAGTTTACTCTAACTCAAATAATTACGAGTGTTACATTTCTAGAATGGGTGAAACAGATTTAATTACAGGTCAAGTAATATCAGGACAACCATATGCAGGTTCTTTATTCACATCACAGAACGCATCAACATGGACTGCTGAACAAACAGATGACTTAAAGTTTCATATGAAAGTTGCTAAATTTACAACAAATACTGCTGGTAATGTCGTATTTGAAAATGAACACTTACCTGCTTCATTATTAAAACCAAACTCAGTAGAAGTCTATAGTAACAAAAGTTTTGCAAGATTCTATTCTTACTCACACGGTAATTATTCGACTGATTCAGATATAGTAGTATCTGGTGTATCAGGTGATAAGACAAACGGTGTATTAACAGTCAATGTTGCTTCGACTGCATTAGGTCAAAACAGTCACACATTTAATGTAAGTGGTAAAACACAAACACATTCAAATGCAAGTGAAAATCCGACTGGTGGTTGTGTCATAGAAACAATAACAACAAATGCATCTGGTAATGCCGTAAGTGCAACTATTAGTAATCCAGGTCAAGGATATGCAGTTAACGAAACAATAACAGTTGCAGATGTAAACGGTTCAGGCACAGCAGTTTCAATAACAATTGCAAGTGTAGGTGATACACTAGGTGGTATACCTGTATCTGCACTAAACCAAGTTTTCAATTCTATAAATCATTATGATATCGATTCGTTCTGCGTAACACCAGATTTATCAAGTTTCCATTTATCGTATACTAACGCAGTAGAATCAACAATAGGTGGTGGTTCTAGTGTATTTGTTACTACAAATGTCTATTATGATATATTACATACGATGATACCATCATTAACATTTAAAGATTGTGATTTGATACCAAGTGTAAGAAGAACTGGTATGAACTCTCCAGAGTCGGATCAGTTAGATTCTGCATATGTCATGAGATCAACAAATGATTTCATAACATTAAACGATAATAACTTCTTTGAAAGACCTAGTGTTGTTGCATCGACTATAAATGAAAACAATAATGGTTCTGGTGGCCCTACAAACAAATCATTTGAATGTAGATTACAAATGTTATCATCGAATCAGAATTTATCACCAGTCATAGATGTAGGAACTATAGGTGCTCTAGGTATCATGAATAGAATTAATGATATAGATGTAGCAGACGATGTATCAGACGGAAGAACTTTCATACCATCTACAGAACCAGACGGTGACAATAACGAATTTGTTTACATAACAAGAAAAGTTGCACTAAAAAATCCTGCAACATCGTTAAAAGTTATCGCAGATAATTTTAGACCGCCAGACACAGATTTAAAATTCATGTTTAAGATATTAAAGAATGACGAAACAACACCTATCGATGATTTAGGATTTGAATTCTTTAACACAGAGGGTGCACCAGATGTAACAATCGAGAACGATGCTAGAAACTTTAAAGAATATGAATATACAGCAGATGGTCTTGCTGAGTTTACAGCATTCCAGATTAAAATAGTAGGACAAGCACAGAATACATCTATCGTGCCGTTAGTATCAGCACTTAGATGTATGGCATTGGCATAATGGGTAAATATAGTAAAGTTGAAGGTCACATGGACTTAATAAGAGATGAAAGTTCGAGTGCAATCATCAATACAAATGTTGAACAATATAGATTAGTAATGAAGCGCAGAGAAGTTATGAAAGCTCAGCGTTCTGAAATAAATACTCTTAAAC
>CEVB01071096.1_pt1 | contig 11426 bp, 3 predicted proteins | sample 531381 | NCBI WGS metagenome assembly CEVB01 (sample SAMEA2622763, study PRJEB7988) | marine metagenome | biome: marine biome (ENVO:00000447); feature: surface water layer (ENVO:00002042); material: "saline water (ENVO:00002010), including plankton (ENVO:xxxxxxxx)" | depth 5 m | reverse complement strand
ATGAAACTATTCACCGTGATTCCAGCACTCGCACCAGATGATGTTCCTGTAATCGAAACATTTCTTCCTTCATTAAACGCAAGTGCCGAAGCGGCAGTCGATCCACTAATCAAATCACCATTTACTGAAATTTCACCCGGACCGGAGTTAAGTGTTTGCCATTGTGCAGTGCCACCGGGACCGCCGGAAACAAGAACAGAACCAGTCGCACCAAGTGATCCACCAACATACAAAGCACCAGACGCAATATTGAATCTACCGAAAGTATTACCATCTGTAATTTGGTTTGCATCACCAATAATTACATCTCCATCTTGAATGATTTTAATAATATTTTTTCGTGCGTTTGAGTCATCACCTTGAACAATAAATTTACCATCTCTTGCGGCTCGCTCAAGAACAGCACGAATATTTGGATTTGACTTGGCATAGAAATCAAGGCTCGTTGGCTCAACACCAATGCCCGATGTGGTTCCGGTCGTTGATTGGAAAATAATGTCAGAACTCACACCGCTTCTTGTCAAATATTCAACAGGGGCGGAAGGAGCGGTGACACCAAATAATCCGAGTCTACGATTATTTTTCTCAATCAAAACATAAGGTGCATTTGCGTTTGTATCCCGCACACCAGCAGTGTTGCTACCATTGATTAGGAAGGATGAGAAATTGCCGTTTGATTCGTCGGATAAAATTGTGCCGACTCTACGAGCATCAGTTCCAGAGTATTGAGTATTCTGAAAAAGAATCGATGCAGTTGATCCACCCTTGAGCATGATCGTGCCTTGGGCAAAAGTTTTGCCAGCAAAGTCGTGAGTGACACCACCAAGAATCATGCCGCCACTTGCACCGAAGACAATCACATTTTGTGTGATACCGCCAAAGAAATCTTGTGCTTGCCAAGTTGCACCGTCAGTATTGTAAACAACAATTTTACCAGTGGAAGCACCGGCAAGACCAGCAGAGTCAAAGGTGACATCACCTGTCATACCGTTGAATGTATTTACAATATTACCTGAGATGCCCGCCAGAAACTCAACATTATTTTCAAAGGTGATGTGTCCACCAAACTCGACACCACCAGTCAGATACGCTGGCAATGAAAAACCAAGATTTGCAATACCAAGAGCATCAATGTCAATTGTGATGCCGGGATTGTTGGTCATCGCGGTGACACCGTAGATGTCCAAAGGATTAATCGCGTTGATCAGTTCATTTGTTCGATCAAACCATGTGCGAAAAGTATCATTATCCTGCAAAGGACTGAGTGTGTTTCCCGGTTCATTTGGTGGTGGTGGAAATGCCATTTATACCTCTTACGTTTTGATTATGTAGTTGACCACAACGAACGGCGGCAAGTTAGTCGTGCTACCGCTACCATCTGCGGCTTCTGCCGTGGCAGTTACGGTTGTTATTGAAGTATCGTCAATATTGCTCGCAGGTTCATTAATTCTTCTAAGAGCGTCTACACCAGTTGAGGTGGTGTTTGAATTGGTGCTTGGTACGGTGACCGTAATTGTTTGTCCACCGGGAGCAACCTCAGAACCGCCACTATCTCCAAGTACCCTTTCCGGGGTCGTACTCTTGCCAAGTGGCACTCTTCCATTAAGATTTGGCACGTTGAAGAAATTACCTGAACCACCGTATTTATATTGTATGGCTTGAAACAGATTAATTTCAGTGTTAATATCTAATTGTCTACCATCACAAGGAACAAATCCGGGCGGAATTGAATTTGATGCAAACGGGAAGATTGTACCCGCAGGGATCGGACTTGTTGCAAACCCTCCATCGCCGGTCAATACTAAGTTTGCAGATTTAAGTGGTGCAGCACCAACACCTGTCAAGAATGGTGTTGCACCACCGACAGTCTCGTCCTTCAAAATTACAACTTTGAATTGGTATCTTGTGTAAGATTCAACGGTTGCCAAACCAAAGAGTAACGATGAAAGTTGCGAGGTTGGGACGTTACCACTTTCAGGTGGCTCGTAACTTAATTCTCTGAACGGCTCGTCAAAGATATTTGTTGATCCACTTGCAAATCTCGCATACACCCTGACCGTATCAGTAAATTTACCGTCAAGGAGAACGATCAGACCATCAAGTGAACTGTCCGACTCAATCACCTTAGAATAATATCTAAATCTATTTGTTGATGCTGCATCATTGCTAACCTCAGAACCCAAGCCATTGTCGTTGATGTCAAACTTTGTCAAAAGAACTGAGAGTTTTTGTAAGTCAACAACAGAGCAAGTTCGACCATCAGATGTTAAATTAAGTGTTAGTGAACCTGATGCAGTTGATGGTAATCTATTAAAAAGAATGGTCTTGTTAACTTCTGAACGAATGTTAATACCACCAGAGTAACTTAAATCATAAGTGACTTGATTGTTTGCTGTCGTGGGTTCAATATTTGAGACAAAAACAGCATCAAAATCATCAACCACACCTGTATTCGCATCTAAAACAGGTGTTGACACTGAAGATGTAAACGCAGCCCTATCAAGACGCATGGCAAAGTATTTTTCACTTAGTGGGGCAACCTCACCAGAGTTCTGGGGTTGGAAATAATTATTAAAAGCAACGGGCTTGATTGGTGCAGATCCACCAGTCTCATCGTAAGTATAAAGTTTTGCGTCAGATTCATTAGATGAAACAGAAACCGCGTACTCACCGGGAGCCAAGTAAACTGGTGTTGTAAAATCAAAATTAGTTTCTAAATCACTTGGCAACTCAATCAGTTCATTACCAACTTGTGATGCTTGGGTGATCCCACAAGCAACGGTTTGCTTATTGATGTTTGAGAACGGCAACACAGTGCCAATCAATGGATTGCCGTTTTGTGTCGGATGAATTCTAAGAGTGACATTTACATCACCCTCCAAGAACCACAGAGCAACATTTGAGAGATACAACCCGTCAGGGAATGCCTCAGAATCAACTGTAAATGTTTGAGAGACAGGATCAACACCAGCAGCGATTGTAGTGCTTGATTGAACAAAATTATTGTTATAAATGTCATCCGCAGCGATATCAAGGTTTGCGGCTTTTCTTCTAATTTCAAGAGGTCGGGTAGATGCTTTTCCGTAAATTTGTGTGTCAAGTAATCCTTGACCGTAATAGATTGCGTCAGCAGAAGTTTCCGAAGTTGATAATTTTCCATCAACATCATCGGTGACTCTGACTAATCTTTGTCCACTAAAATATGTGTCCTTTGGAATCGCGTACGAGAAGGTAGCACCACCCGTATTTCCAACGGTGATTGGCGATGATGTTTCATTCACTCGATCACCATCAAAGAAAACATTTAGAGTTGCCCCCGGCTTCATTCCAGTCAAAGTTCCAGAGAGATTGAAATCATCAATATAAGGAATAATTGATAAATCAACGACTTTACTACCAATCTTTTTCTTTGGTTTGTCGGCAAGAAGTCTGGCGACAGAGATGCTTCTTCTTGGATTTTTATAAGTTACACTTTTAGGATCATTAGTGAGGAATTCTAACTCTCTTGATTCGATTCCATACCACAGAGTTTCGTAGTCTCTGAATAAAGTTCCAAATCCATTTCTTCTACCAGTTCCGGTATAAGTTTCAGTAGAAAACTCATATGAATTTAATTCACCGGCAATATTAGCAACGATTCTTGGTTTCGCGGTTTCAGACCAATACTTCGATGTATATGTTCCAAGTTTAAGGTGACCCAGATAATCAGTAACGCCAAAAGGGTTGACCCGTGAGGTGACAACAGATGGGTCTGAACTGCTGAAAACTCTATTTTGGTTGACATAGGTGGCAGGGGTGTGATCAGGGAGTAAAATTTCATCGGTCGTAAGAGTTGCACCAGACAAAGATGAAACATTGAAATTTTTTGTCACATTAGTTTGGAAAGCAGGATACACTCTACCACGGGTTGGATCAACTGAAGTGTTGTGTTGCGCACCCACGTTATCAGCATCAGGGTTTAAGAATACAGAACCTTGACCAATCAAGTCATCAACGTAAACATCAGTTTCACTTACGATTGATGCTGGAGTGAATGCGTTCGCCCTTGCAGTGGTGCTTTGTGAAAGACCACGACGATAGTTGAGCAAGAAGTCTTCATTTTGTCTATCTGCCAATGAGTTGATATCAGACATTGTGTATCGATCATTGTCGATTGAAACAACATCTTGAATTGACTCAGTTGTAGATTGTTGGTTAACCCTAATTCTGTATAATTCAAGGTCACCGCTCGGTACGGCAGGAGGAGATGGTTCTGAAGATGCGATGCCCTTAACAACACGAAGAACTCTATCAGCACCTAAAACAACGCTATCAATTCTGGGTAAGAATTGTGAGAATGAAAGAAACGCTTGAAACACATTTCCGTCAAAGGGTGTTTGTGGAGAATTACTTGTACCAGAGTCATAAACATCACTGCTAATTTGTATTGGTCTAAAATCAACGCAGTCAGTTAATTTAACATTTCCAAGTTTAGAAAGTGTTACTTCGGGGATATCTGTGCTATTGACAGACGCATAACTTTGTGCGGTGAATGGACCTTCACCGGAATGAATAAATCTTTTGTAAGTGACACTAACTTGCTTATTTTTGTAGTCAGCAATTTTAGCAGAGTTAGCAGATAATTTTGAGAAATTGTATGCGAAATCAGTTTGACCATCATCAAAAATGAAATCTGTAATTTTGTTTCCATCAAATCCATCAACGACAATGGATGAAACTTGCGTGACATCCGCAACACCCAAGTCAACCGCTGCGTCATCATTTAGAGTAAATGAACCAACAATGTTACCAGACAAAGTTTTAAGTCTAATCGAGTTTCTACTTTCAAACACCATTGGACAGAAAACAAAAAATGTTTTAGATGCCGCAGCACTACCAAAATCAAGACTGATTTGAGATACGTTATTATTAATAACAGGGACACTTCTTGGTCGGAGGACTGTGCAACCTGCCGTAGCACCCAAATTAATAAGGGCAACGGGTTCAATCACCGCACCGTTTGATTCAGTGCCAATTTGTCCCAAGAAATCCTCTTCACTGTTTTGCGTTGAGATGTTAACAACACCATCAGAGTCAGAGGTCACTTGGAATGGTTTATAAGACGTAAATCTAACGGGATCGACAACACCTTGAATCGCAGAGCCAAGTTTTGCAATTTTTGATGAACTTTTTGAAACAACTGAATCTGCGTCAGATGATGTAAAATCAACTGATACCTCAAAGTCAGTATTACCAGTGGCATCAACAAATTTGATTGATTTAATCGAATTATCGGTTTGCCCCGTGTTCAAAGATTTTTGCGTAAAATACAATCTTGCAGGCGTTAGAGATGCAGGACTCGCATCACCCACCGATACTGAAGAGTCGATTGAAAAGCCACTAATAATACACGTTCCAATTTCAGTGCCAGCACCATCTAATAAACTAACTTTTCGACCGGATGTGATGAAATCGGGAGAATCGGAGATAGTGCCGTTGAGGGTAATTCCAGTGCCAGTGTTTCCGATGTCAGTTAAAGTGCCACGAATCGCAAAAAACGATGGAGTTTCAAGTGAGTAAAAATCTCGACCAAGTTCAGTATCGGAACTTCTATCAACTGTAATCGTGGTGGGTGAGATTGTCTCATATTCGTATCCACTCACATACGCTTTACCGGGACTTAATTTGACGGCATATTTTGATGTGTCGGTCGTGCCAACAATTTCTTCGTGTGAACCAACCTCAATCTCAAAGGGTCTAACAACGTAATTACCAGACTCATCAAAAGTTCTTCTTGCAAGAGTTTTTTCAAGTTCTGCGTATTCTGGATACTTGATACTCTTAGTAATTTTTCCGTCAATAACACGAACAAGTTCAAAGAAATTTTCTGGTGCAACCACATCGTATGCGTCAGTTGAAATATTTGTGCCACCAGTCAAACCTCTATTTTCAAGTTTGAGATCAATTTTGTATCTGTCCGCACCGGGAGCATTAAAGTTGAAAAAACCAAATGATGGGTCACGCAAAGATGGATCAGTGTCCACGGTGACAATTGTTTTATCACTATTGAATCCGATGGATGTGTTTGTATTTTCAAAAACTCTTTGTTGTGTGGTCAAATTATTTTTGAAAGCAGGCACAGATTGAGGACTTGATTTGACAAAGTATCCATCAACATAAAAAATGCCTTCCTCGACAGTGATAAAAGTTTCAATAGGACCGGTGGAGGTCGTAGATGTATTTTCGTCAAGGACAGAAACTTGAACGCCAATGTTACCAAGCCCAAAGGTGTTCAAAACATTACCGGCTTCGTACTTACCGACAGTAAGGTAATTAATAATTAAGACTTGATAATTATCATTTGTGAGGGTGCTTTGACCGAGAACACCCACAACGATAGCATCTGTATTGACAGAAGTTTCTGAGTCAGTGAATCTAATTTTTTGACCGACCATGCTGTCAAGTGTAGATGTCGGGAGAACTTCGTTGATTCTAACGAAAAATCCAGAGGAGGATGTGATCGCACCACCGAGAACAACAGACCCATTTTTAAAGGTGTGAGTGCCAAATCTTTCAATTTGACTTTGCAAAATACTTTGAATCTGAGAAACCTCTCTGGCTTGGAGAGGGAGTCCGGGTTTGAACAAAACCTTCAAAAACTTTTTGTCAGGATCAAAATCATCGTAGTAGGGAGTTCCACCCATCAGTGCAGCGTTATATGAGTTTTCGGTAATCTCAGTCATGGGGTTTCCTTAGAATTCAAATGTAAATCTGAACACTTCTGTCTGCTCAAAAAATCTGCTGACTTCTTGGGTTAGACCTTCTATGTATAATACATCTCCAGAAAACAAATCGAGTTCTGGTCCCAAGACCTGATCAATTGTGACTCCCACAGAGTCACCATCCGAGTTTGTGTAACTAAGAGATTCGTTTAGATTAAAGCCTAAAGTATTACCAGCATTGTTTGAGACATCGGTGACGAGCAAGAATTTTCTCAAGCCAGTGAGATCACTTGGATCATCTTGAAAAGAAGTGATTGTCGCACTACTACCAGAAGCACCATTGCATGTCCCATCATTTTGCGGGTTGTAATTTGTAAAATTATTTGCTAAAGATATGCCGAGTTTAGTGGTGCATCTCCACTCCTCTTTGGAAATGGTAAGCGAGGTATCACCGAAAAAAGCATTCTGAACAATCGCACCAAGAGTAGTTCCAGAAAAAGAGTCACCAACCCGTTGGATGATTCTTAATTGTTCATTTTGAAGGTAAGGCACTGACAAGTCGCCCAAGAAAAGACTTGCTGAGATTGTGCTTTTCTGAGATGCGGACGATACCTCTGCAAACTCTTTTGTTGTCTCTCCGTAAACAAAAAGTGTTGGATTCTCTGGATCAGTTTTTGCGAGTAGTGTGGTGATTTCTTGGGTGGTTCCCGTGACATCAACTCTCGTAAGAGTCCGGTCATCATATCCACCAATCTCTCCAGCGAGTGTTTCACCTGCTCCAATTTTTGGATTCGACCAAAGAACGACATCTCTATAATCGTTACCAATTAAAGAATCTCTATTTTCACCAGCGACAGATACTTGAATCCTTGCGTGTTTTGCAAATAACTCAAGAGTTGGATCTCTACCAACACTACTTGTCAACAATACATCAAACACTGGATCAACAACAGGGAAACTAAATGGAAGACCATCTCCATCTGTTTCCCCCGGTGTTCCGGTCCCAAGAAAAATTTCACCTTCTCCAAATATTGGTGATGTGTAACTCTTTCTCACTGTGCCTGTAGCGTTTGAGTATCCAGAGCCAATAGAGTAAACGATAACTTCTTTGATCGTTCTGTCTTGATTTAATTTACCGAATGCCAAAGCGTTCCGACCATTTCCGCTGATCGTTACGCCTACCCCGATTTCAAATCGATCACCTTCTTTGGGGGTTCTATTAGTTTCCCACGCCTGATCGAGTTCAAGGATGTCTTGCTCTGCACCGCCCTCGCCACCGGAGTCTCCAGCGGTTCCGGGGTTGGTTCCTATGATTTGTCTCACGACTCCCGCCGCATCACCAGTTAAAATTCTAATAAAATATCCAGCGTAGTAGTCTTGGTAAATATTATAGTTCGGTCCAGCAGGATCAGGCAAGTTGGGATCACTGATTCGCACAGTTGTGCCTGTCGCCCTGACAACTGTGTTTGCATCATTCTCCGGCACACCTCTCTCATAAATTGCCTCTGCCGGATAGGGATCACTTGTGATAAGAACACCACGAATAGATCCACCAGTGTTTTCGAGGTTTGCCTCATATTGCACAGCATATTGTCTTTGTCTTAAATCTTCGTATGCAAAGTAAACATTTTCGTAAAAAGGCAACTCCTCAACAGGGATAAAATTTTCATCAATAAACTTGAGTTGTGATCCCGCGATTGAGTAGAGGTATTTCCAAACGTATCCATCGGGCATGACAATTGAGTTCGTATCCGTGCCTGTGGGTTGGAACACACTTCCGGTGATGCCCGATTGAAGACACATGTATACATTATTTTCATTTGTATTTACATAAAAAGGCGGAGTGGTTTGAGACATGTCATCTTTTGTATTGAGCGGTGGGACGGTAATACCAGATGACCAATCGTTTCTTTGAAGCAGGAGTGTCGCGTCTTTAGGAGTGACTCTTTTTGCAAACGCGATGTTTCTTCTTGAAATGTTATCACGCTCTCGACTACGATGCTCTAAACCCTCCGCAGTCACATCTTTGACTTGTCCAATGGCAACATAAAATTTATCTTTACCAAAGGGTTTAAAATCAGATACAAAGTTTTTTGCAACTTGTGTTTTTAATTGTGCATCAAACGTAAGTGATGTTGCCATTATTCTGCCTCCAGTGCTGTGATAAATGCACCTATTTCAACTTCTCCAAATTCACCCGCTGCGGTAACAAAATTATCTGAGGATGCAGTGCCTTTGACATCAGCGAAATCTTTACCAACACTAATATCTCTCTGTGCTAACCCCGATGCTAATTTAAATACCTTCGCACCATCAGATGTCTTTACTTGGTATTTATTACCAAAAGTATCAGTCTCATTTGAGAACTCACCTGATACGATTCGTACGGTTACAGTTGTAGCCTTGAGATTTCCACCTGCGATGACCTCACTATTTTTAACTTCTCTTTGATAACCTGAGTTTGGGTCTTGCCTAACTGCTGACTGAGTTGAGTTTATTGATGAAATTTTAACATTAACTTCTTGCTCATTTGTTACAGTGTTCAGAACCGAATAATACTCAAGACCCGATACTGATGGAGAGGTTGCAACAGAAGTCACATAAGATGCAACACTCGATGATGAAAATGGCAAGAGGGATGCCGATGCCGCGTCAATCAGCGATGCACCAGACACACCGGATGGATCTTCGGGTGGTTGTGTAGTGATGCCTTGTCTAAATTCAGTAATAATTTTTGCGATGGGCTTGTTGGTGTAAAAATTAGTGACATCAGACCTCTCGGCTTCAACCGCAGTCACGATACCAATCGCATCTGGCTTTCCGGGGATTTTTTGGATAAGTTTATCGTCTGTAGAAATTGATCCTGAGATACCAGAGTTTTGATCAATGAATAGTTTTTGTAAGCGTCTTGCAACTCTGGGTTTTCCTCGGTGGTCTTTAACATACTTCGAGAATCGTGGATTCTTATTCGCTCTTTTCGCTGCCTCTGATGACCCATCCGCAGCGGGTAGTGATCTGGTGAGCAACGCAACGGGATGCTTATGAACAATAAAGTATTTCGAGTAAGCATCATCTGTCTCTGTCATAACTGTTTGCGGTTGTGATGCGAGAGTGTAACCGGGCTTTTCAAATGCCACACCAAAGAGCAGTTCTTCGGGACAAGCATCACCAGCGGTGATACCACCCACGGGACCAAAGACAAATGTTCCTGCATTGTACGGATCGTGTGAGATTCCCAAGCCACTTCCATTGAAATTTTCTGTGGTCGCTCCCGTTAATCCGTTATATCCTGTAGGATACCAATCACTAAACGTACTCCCCACTGTGTCACCACGGAGATCGGTCGTGCTTCCAATTGTGTATGGGAAAAAATTAGCGATTCTTGGACTAATGAAGTTATCAAAAGTAACTGCTGTGTATTCAAACTTAGACCCACCAAAGTCATTATTTTGAATGAAATCTGCAAGCATGACAGCCCCAGAGGGATGGAACACTTTCTTCAAAATGTCTGCATATAACTTAATTTGTTTCACAGACTGAATAATGTACGAGTAGTTTTGAAATTTAAAGTTATCTTGAATGAATGAATCAGATGACAAACGTGATCGGTCACTGGTAAATACAGTGGTGTCTTCGATCACCGCACTATCTGTGTTGATACCAAATGATGCTCCTGTGCCTCCCGCACTACGAATAGCGAAGTTATAGTTCTCTGCTGGGAAGAAAATGCGATTGATTGTTTTAGGTGTTGATAGTGCCTCGATAGCACCCACAGAACTCACGGCAACTACCTTTGAAGACTGTGCAATTTTTCCAGCAGAATCAGTGACAACAATTTCATCATTGATAGCGTAATTAGATCCTGCGTTGAAAATTTTTAGACCATTCAAAACTTTGAATGCTCTTTCAATCAAAAGCCTGTTTCTGTTATCGCTTCGTAATTCGATAAAATGGTTACCTTTGAATGAGCCACGAATCTTGACAACTTTCAAATCACAAAAGTCCACCCCGTCATCTCTATGAAAAGTAATATCATCGATGAACCCGTTTGCGACAATTGGACTATCAAAATTATCAAACTCTCTTTGGGTAATTTCACCACCCTTAAATGGTAAAATTTCATCAATCGTATTATATCTTGATATTCTAATCGTGCTGCTCGGTGAGTAATCAGCATCCGACAATTTAAAAAGGTCGTCTTTTGGATAACGAACGATTGTCTCTACGTTGAACAAAATTCTAAACAAAAAGTCAAGTGAGCGTTTGTTTCCTTTTTCACCGTAGTAATCTGTAATTCTCTTGATAAGATGCTCATCAACAACACCACTCGCAAGTTGCTCTGGAAAATTATTAAGATAAGTTGTCTTGAAGTAAGAAATAAAATCTTCAAGTGTCTCATCAATGTCTGAATAACTGCCGAGTCTAACTGCCTCTGCTCTCGGGTTTCCAAAAATTTCTAAGTATTCAAAGTATGCTTTCATAAAAGAAACAAACTTTGGATAATCACTCTCTACAAACTCAGGAAAAATATTTGTTATAAGTGTAGAAAATCTTTCATCAACAGATAGAGGTCCATAATCTTTGTATGGATCTGGCGTGAAAATTTGTAATGGTAAAAGGAGTGATCCCCCGTAGCCCATTAGTAACCCCCTCCGTAGCCACCGCCACCGCCGCCGCCACCACCGGAGCCAGCACCGCCACCGGAGCCAGCACCACCACCGCCAC
>CEVB01039334.1_pt1 | contig 11451 bp, 26 predicted proteins | sample 531381 | NCBI WGS metagenome assembly CEVB01 (sample SAMEA2622763, study PRJEB7988) | marine metagenome | biome: marine biome (ENVO:00000447); feature: surface water layer (ENVO:00002042); material: "saline water (ENVO:00002010), including plankton (ENVO:xxxxxxxx)" | depth 5 m | reverse complement strand
CTCGTTGGTCTGTTGTATATCGGTCAAGTTCCTAAATGGGATCTAAGTAAAGTACGTCCTGCTGGCACACCACTTAAAACTTTTGGTGGTAGAGCTTCAGGTCCAGAACCATTAAATGGTTTGTTTAAGTTTGCAACAGAAATATTTAAGAAGGCTGCAGGTAGAAAGTTAAGTTCTATTGAATGCCATGATATAGTTTGTAAAATTGCAGAAATTGTTGTCGTTGGTGGTGTAAGGAGATCAGCTTTAATCTCTCTATCAAACCTTTCTGACGACAGAATGAGGCATGCAAAATCAGGCCAATGGTGGGAAAACGATGGCCAAAGAGCTCTTGCAAATAACTCGGCATGTTATACAGAAAAACCTGACATGGGTATATTCATGGATGAGTGGAAAGCACTTTATGATTCTAAATCAGGCGAAAGAGGTATATTCAATCGTGCATCTGCAACTGAGCAAGCTGCTCGAAATGGTAGACGTAAGACTGAAGGTCATGAGTATGGAACTAATCCATGTAGTGAAATTATTCTTCGTGATCGTGAGTTCTGTAATCTTTCAGAAGTTGTTGTAAGACCAGAAGATACAAGGGAAACACTTTTGGAAAAGGTAGAACTTGCCGCCGTTCTTGGAACATTTCAATCTACACTTGTAAACTTTAAATATGTAAGTAAAGAGTGGAGAAAAAATTGTGAAGAGGAAAGATTGCTAGGTGTATCAATAACTGGAATTATGGATAATCCTTTAACTAATGGTAAAGAAGGAGATCTTGATTCTCTTCTTAAAGAACTTAAAGAAAGGGCTATTAAAACAAATGCAAAGATTGCTAAAGAGATTGGCATACCGCAGAGTGCCGCCATTACGTGTGTCAAGCCTAGTGGAACTGTATCGCAGCTTGTGGATGCGGCTTCAGGAATACATGCTCGGCATAATCCTTATTATATCAGGACCGTTAGAGGTGATAAAAAAGATCCTCTCACGCAAATGATGGTAGATGCTGGTTTTCCAGTTGAAGATGATATTATGAATCCAGGCCATACATCTGTATTTTCATTTCCGATGAAAGCACCAGATCATGCGGTGTTCCGTACAGATATGTCAGCTATTGAACAACTAGAACTTTGGTTGTCATATCAAAAACATTGGTGTGAACATAAACCATCAGTAACTATTTCTGTTAAAGAAGAAGAGTGGATGGAAGTAGGTGCATGGGTTCATAAAAACTTTGAATGGATGAGTGGAGTTTCATTCTTACCGTTCAGTGAGCATACATATCAGCAGGCTCCATATCAAGATTGTGATGTTGAAGCTTATAAAGGTATGTTGGCAAAGATGCCAAAGAACGTTGATTGGTCTGCATTAGCAGGTTATGAAACACAAGATACAACGGTAGGTTCACAAGAACTCGCTTGTACCGCCGGTGGATGTGAAATATAATAAAAGGAAAAAGAATGAGAAATTTTTATTTAATTTTTATGTTAGTCTGCATGTTTGGTGGAATGGTAGTATCTGCAAATGCTGCGGATATGACTATTGAAATGCTAAACAAACGCGATAAAGAAAAAATGGTGTATAGTGAAGATATCGCTCGTATTGATGTAGGTGATACTGTTACTTGGGTGCCAACATCTAAAGGACATAATGTGCATTTTCTTGCAGGTCCTGAAGGATGGGAACTTCCAAAGAAGAGTAAGAACAACGCCGAAGTATCAATCACATTTGATACTCCTGGTGTGTATCTATACCAATGCACTCCACATGCAACTATGGGAATGATTGCATTCGTAGTAGTTGGTGGTGACACATCTAATCTCGCAGATATTGAAAAAATAAAGATCCGCGGTAAGAGTAAGAAGAAGTTTAAAAAACTTCTAAAAGATATTTAATGGAAGTTAGATTATACACTAAAGAATCGCCGCCTTGCAGTTATTGTGAGGCGGCTAAAGCTTTGCTGAAGGTAAAAGGTATAGAATACGAGAATTTGGTTATCGGTAAAGATATTGACCGAGACCAAGTGCTTGAGCATGCCAATGGATGGAAAACTGTTCCAATGGTTTTTATTGATGGTAAGATGATAGGAGGCTTTGTAGAATTACAAAGTTTTATTTTAAGTAGAGACTTATCATAAGGAGGAGATATGGAAGAGTGTGATTACTGTGGAGCGAAGTTTGACGTAAAGTTCGATGATCCAGAAGAACACGAACTCAACTTTTGTCCGTCATGTGGAGAAGATTTATGGGAAGATGACGAGGACGATGAAGAAGAAGGAGACGAAGATGACTATGAAGAAGATGAATAAATACCATTATGTGGTATTACAATGATGAAGTATTTAACGAAACCCCTGAAGATTATCAAGGCTTTGTTTATGAAATTGTGGAGCTTGATACTGGGTGTAAGTACATTGGTAAAAAGAATTTTTGGAAGCCTAAGACTTTGCCGATTACTAAAAGCCGTAAAAGACGGGTGCGTACACGCACTGTGTCTGATTGGAAAAGTTATTTTGGCTCCAGTGAAAAAGTTAATTCACTGGTTGAAAGCAAAGGTGAAAAAGGATTCCACCGAGTAATTTTACGTTTATGTAAAACGAAAGGTGAAATGTCTTACTTTGAAGCTAAGTTACAATTTGAAAAAGATGTACTACTTAATCCCTTATACTATAATGAATTTATAGGATGCAAAATACACGCAAAACATTTAGGAGGAATCAATGGGTGAAATAATTGAATTTCCTGTTGAGCTGACTCGTCCTCCGGCGGGGATAGCTTATGACCTCGATACAGTTGCAGTAGTATCTGAAGTTCTGTATGAGATTATGGAAGATCGTGATTATGAGATTAATCAAAAACTTAAAGACGATATTAAGGTACTAACAAATCTTGCATACGCCGCAGTGAGAAGACAGGCAAAAGAAGAAGATGATCAACATCATCCTTTCCATGAGATGATGAATGATATGTCAGGTGCCATCGATCTTGCCGTAAAAAGTTTGAAAAAAGATAAAGAAAACTGAAAATAATGGTGTACATTCTATAAAAACTTTGGTATAATTATATTATGATTATTTTAGATTATTCCGCTATTGCCATTGCCGGCATTATAACGCAAAGGATGAATATTGACGAGCAATTGATCCGTCATATGATCCTCAACTCAATCCGTATGTACAATAAAAAATACCGTGACAAGTATGGACAAATGATCCTTGCTTGTGATAATAGCTCTTGGCGTAAAGAAGTATTTCCTGAATACAAACATAGCCGTAGAAAAGGCAGGGAAGAATCCAGTCTTGATTGGGCTAACATCTTTGACATTATTTCTCGTGTCAGGCAAGAAATTAAAGAAAACTTTCCTTATATGGTTATACATGAAGAAAGATGTGAAGCCGATGATATTATCGGTACGCTTGTACATAATACACAAGAATTTGGTCAGCATGAAGAAGTAATGATTGTGTCTGCTGATCATGATTTTAAACAACTTCAAAAGTTTAAAAATGTTTCTCAATTCAGTCCTATGACTAAGAAGGCTGTAGTTGAAAAAAATCCAAGAGTATATCTCATGGAACACATATTGAAAGGTGATGCCGGTGACGGCGTACCTAATGTATTATCTGCTGATGATACTTTCGTCAAAGGTGATAGGCAATCGCCAATGACAAGAAAAAAGATGGATGCAATAATTGAAGATCTTGAAGAAGGTGAATTATTGTACGCTGCATCATGGTATCGTAACTATTGTAGGAATAAACAGGTTATTGATTTAAGTGAAACTCCAGATGATCTAAAAAGAAATATTATAAATACATACAGTAATTATAAACTACCAAACAAAAGTAAAGTTTTGAATTATCTAATACAAAAACGATGTAAGCTTTTGATTGAATCTATAGAGGACTTTTAAATGTTAAATCCAAATAATCATACATTGCATGAAGCATTGACAGCTGTCGGTGCTGTGCAAACACGTGAAGAAAAAGTACAACTACTTCACAAATGGAATTCAAATGCACTTCAAATGGTTTTACGCGGTGCATATGATGATAAGATAGAATTTAATTTACCACCTGGCGTGCCAGAATATAAAAAAGCACCTGAAGCAACTTCACCTGCAGTTATTCAAAAGCAGGTAAAAAATAACTTTAAGTACTTTGCAAAAGGCGGAGCAGGTGATAATATGATGCCAGCCAAAAGAGAAAAGATGTTTCTTGGTATGCTTACAATTGTACATCCAGATGACGCACCTCTTTTAGTTGCAATGAAAGATAAAAAGTTTCAAGGCCTTTACAAAGGCGTAACCAAACTGGCCGTACAAGAAGCATGGCCTAATCTCATAAAGGAGTAGTAATTGAATATTTTTGTGCTTGATGAAGATCCCGCCGCGGCGGCTATTATGTTATGTGACAAGCATATCCCTAAAATGATTGTTGAATCGGCTCAAATGCTGAGTACAGCTCATCGTATGTTAGATGGTACACTGACTAAGAAAAGGTCAAGATCCGGTAAAACTATGGTGAAGTATTATAAGTATGATGATGTAAGGGAAAATTTATATTATGCTGCTGTTCACCACCATCATCCATGTACTATATGGACTATGGAAAGCAATACAAACTACAACTGGCATTTCTACCACTTTGCTGCAATGGCAAAGGAATATTTCTACAGGCGTGGAAAACAACATGCTACCTGGGAAAAACTCGGTATGATACTTGCAGCTCCACCTGAAAATATTCCAGAAGGACCTAGGACAGAATTTGCACAGGCCATGAAAGCATATCCTGATTGCATGGTTCCAGGCGATGCTGTACAGGCTTATAGAAACTATTACCACTATGCAAAACCATTTGCTAAATGGGAATGGGGTAGAGAAGCACCAACATGGTGGAAAGGGTATCAAGGATGATTTACGGTTGGATTTTAGTAATGGTAACTATTAGTCCATTAGGAGTTGTGGAAGGAGAAGCTTTAGATTATTTTAAAGATCCTCATGAATGTCATGCTCATGGTTTATGGGAAGAAGAAGTCGCACCTCCTGGTGTAGGTTTCGTTTGTTTAGAAGATGCTAGACCAGCAATAATTGAACAAGATCTTGACTAATGGAATATATACCACCTCCACAAACAAGTAAAATGAAACCATTAGTTGAATTTACTGGATTGGTTGGCAAATGTGATAAGGGTCATGTTCTTACACCAAGTCATCAAGAAAGTTGTTTAGGATGGGCGTTTTGTCCTGATTGTGCAACAGAAGCCGGAGGAAAATACTATGATATATATTTTGTTCCGGAAAAAGGTTGGAACCCAAAAGTTAAAGACTGGAATCCGGAGGAGTAAATGGGAATATGGAACTGGGGAAAAGGCAAGAAAGCTCCACAAATACAAACACACATATATGTAGATTCAGATCGAGTATCTTGTACTGGTGAAGCTAATGATCACCCTAAAGTTTGGTATACAGTTCCAGAAGAAGGCTATGTACAATGCGGATACTGTGATCTTATGTTTATGAGAAAACCATTATCTGAAACAGAAAAAATGGATAAACATTTCAACGGTACAACATACACAAAAGATGGAATAGATAATGACTTTTGAAGTATTTACAATAATATGTTTTATTGCAACTGTTGCCATTGTCCCTATATACATGTGGCTTCTATATAATATTAAAAACTCTTGGACCTCAAACTCACATGATACACAAGGTGGAAGTATGACAGAACCTAAAGTAACGTGGATGGATCCAATAATAAAAAAGACTCGTAAATAATGCCAGGACAAAATTTTATAAATGGACCGCCAAATCCAAGAGGAAAAGAAAGCTATACTCTTGATGGTAGAATACCAATTAATCAACAATCAGAATCATTAATCTTAAAATACACTGGATTAAAGTTTTTAGTAGAAAATCCAAAAGCACCGTTTGTTTGGTTTGCGATTGGCATAAGCGTAATATTTTATATTGAAGGTTTTTAAACATGGACATGGAAAAAGAACCTGAAAGATATTATGATTGGATGTTATGGAAGATGAGACAAGATAAGGTTCGATCAGAAAATTTAAAGTCTAATGAAATAGATAGAACTTCTAAATTAGGAGAAGGCATTTCAACTTCCGATAAGGTTCTTACTAGAGAAATAAATAAGATTAAGAAGCAAGTAAACAAAATAGATAAAAATTTGGAGGAATTACTAGATGCCATCGTACAACTTCAGAAACAAAAAGACGGGTGAGCTTTTTGAATTATCAATGAAAATGTCTGAGCGTGAAGATTACTTAAAAGATAATCCAGACATTGAACAAATGCTATCAACTCCAGCTTTTAGATACGGTGTTAATAATACACAAGGCGTAAAAGTTGATGACACATTTAGAGAGATACAACAAAAGGCTGCAGAAAATCACCCAGCACATAATATGAATATGCTATAGGAGGCCAAATGGATGATCCACTTTTAACAATGAGAGGTTTATTCCGAAGAAGCAAGTCCGACCAAGGATATACTGAATATGGATATAGGGGTTTAGAAGAATTAAAACTAAAAGATAAACAAATTGAAGAATTGAAAAAACGGATAGAAGACCTTGAAAAAAAAATTCAACCACAATATAATAGAATTGGGATATGACGACCTTGTCGCAGAGACCACCGATACTGGTAGGACTTATAAATGCCCTGATGGTAGTAGCTTTAACAGTGTTACTACTGTGCTCAAAGTTCTTAGCGAAGACGCTATTCAGGCGTGGAGACGCCGTGTCGGTGAGGATGTGGCAAATAAGATCGGTGTTAGAGCTGCTAATCGCGGGACTGCTGTACATAGCATTATCGAACGGTACCTTGATAACAACGTAGAATATGATAAGGATGTAATGCCAGATGTATTATCAACTTTTAAAGATGTACAACCTATACTTGATGAACATATCTCAGAAATACTTGGTCTCGAAGCGCCACTATATTCAAAGCATCTCAAACTCGCCGGACGTGTGGATTGCGTCGGGGTGTTTGATAATAAGCTTAGCATTATAGATTTTAAAACATCAAGAAAAATTAAGAAAAAAGAATGGATTCATAATTACTTTGCACAGGCATCTGCATATGCTATTATGTTTGAAGAAAGAACAGGAATTCCAGTCCCGCAGCTGGTTATTATTATTGCGGTTGATAATGAAGAACCTCAAGTCTTTATTGAAAAAAGAGACGATTGGACAGATTTATTGTTTAAAGCTAAACAAATCTACGAATCTCGTGTATAAATAAATCAATTGTGTGCGAATTTACGGAAGTTTATGACAAACAATAATAAAATTTTAATTAACTAACTAAGACTCCTTCTGGAGTCTTTTTTTATAAGAGGAGGATTTATGAGATTAAGAATGAATAGAAGAGAATTTAGCTTAGGCACTGCAACTGCAATGGCTGCTTTAACAACTTTTCCGGTTATGGCTGGAGAAAAATTAAAAGTTGCTGGTATATACACTGTACCAACACAACAGAAATGGGTAGCAAGATTGCATCTTGCTCTTGATGCCGCGGCTAAGCGTGGTGAGATAGATTATGTCTATAATGAAAGCACTGCAAACACCGATTACGTACGAGTTATGAGAGAGTATTGTGATAGTGGTGTAAATATGATTGTAGGAGAAGCATTTGGTATAAGCAAAGAAGCAAGAAAAGTTGCCGACGATTATCCAAATATTGCATTCCTGATGGGTGATCCTTTCAAACCGCACAATGGCAACTTCTCTGTGTTTGATAATTACATACACGAGCCGTGTTATTTGATGGGAATACTTGCAGGCGAAATGAGTAAAACCAAAAAGATCGGTATGGTTGGCGGATACGCTATAGGCGAAGTCAATAGATTATTTCATGCATTTATGAATGGTGCAAGAAGCATGCATCCTGAATGTGAGTTTAAAGTAACTTACATTGGTTCTTGGTATGATCCTCCAAAAGCAAAAGAAGCTGCCTTTGCACAGATTGAAGCCGGTTGTGATATACTATATGCCGAAAGAGCTGGTGTAGTAGATGCTTGTAAAGAAAAAGGAATCCTTGCATTCGGTAACGTAAACGATATGAATAAAGAAGAAGGCGGAACCGATGTGGTTGTAACTTCTGCATTATGGCATATGGAAGGTGCAATAGATCATGCAATTGCAAAAGTAAAAGCCGGATCTTGGGAAGCTGAAGAATATCATGACTGGACAATGATGGCCAAAGGCGGAGCTTCACTAGCGCCATACTATGAGTTCGATAGTAAAATTACTAGAGAAATGAAAGATCATATTGCAAGATTAGCTGATGATATTATCGCAGGCAAGTTTACAGTTGAGATTATTGATGATGAACCAAAGTCAACATTCTAGGAGGTAACATGTCTCAAGAACAATATCAAAAATATCTTGATCTTCTTAAGAAAATACTAAACGTCAAATAGTATAAATAATACTACATTCATAAAACTGTAGGAGAATGAAATGGTTGTAACAGAAGCTATGCTTGTAAGTATGGAAGAGTTGCAAAGACATGCCGGCGATATGGAAAATCATGTTAAAACCATGATGGAAGAAGAAGGTCGGCGGCATGGCATGGAACTTGACCGAAGAAGAAATGCCAGAGAACTTTGGAATGAATTGAATAAACACTTGGCAAATTGCGAAGGACATGAGCCTGAGCATACACATGCAGACGGAACTACTCATGCACATGCAGGCGGAGATATGCCACATGAACATGATGAAGACGGTGCAATTGTTGTAGATGAAGATGATATGGTAATGGAAGCGGTAGAAGAAGCCGCAGCTATGCCAGATGATGGTGTTATGGAAGTTGAAGATGATACTCACAGTAACGAAAAGAGCTAAAGAGTATCTTCAAAAGGTAGGCGAACCTAATGTATCTCTCTCCGTAAAAGGAGGGGGATGCTCTGGTTTTAAGTACGAATGGGGTACTACAGATAAAAATCCTACAGTTGAAAATCTGTACTTGGATCCCATGGCTGAAATGTTTGTTTTCGGTTGTACAGTAGATTATGTAGAAGAACTAGGTGGCAGTTACCTAGCAGTACTGAACCCAAATGCAAAAGCTCAATGCGGATGTGGTGAGAGCTTTGCGGTTTAAAAGGAGAGATTATGGAATATTTTATAGTAGCATTAATGTCATTGGTAAATCCAGAAACAAACTCGGCAAACATGTACGTGTTTACTAAACCTCATCAAAGTATAGAGGCATGTAAATATTTTGCTGTCACAAACATACCAGCCATCAGTGAAACATTATATAAGAATTTTGGCCCAGATGATAAGCCTCAAATGATAAGTTGCGTAACAAAAGATGTTATAGAACAATTGGCATATCCTGTGGAAGCTGGCGAAGATATATGAAGAAGAAAGTTAAACAACTACAAAAAAAGGTGAATACTATGGATATGAGCGTTGGATGGCTATTAACTAATCCGGTTACAACAGCATTAGTAGGATTAGTAATATTCTATATAGGACTAAAAATGTTTTCAGGAGGCATGAAGTCTATGGGTAATATGGAACACCTAACATGGTTTTTAGGAAATCCAATTTACATGTTCTTCGGTGGAATCATAATGACGCTAGCATGGCAATCGAGTTCATTGTCAACTACAGCAATTATTGCGTTAGTTGCATCTGGAGCTCTACCTCTTCCAGCCGCGGTTGCTTGTGTACTAGGTGCAAATATAGGTACTACCGGCACCATTTGGTTGGCAGGTTTCTTTGTATCCGATGGCATACCGAAAGGTGATACATTACGAATTGCAATGGCACATACAGGCATGAACTTGCTTATGGCGATCATGCTTCTTCCATTTGTGCATCATATAGCAAAATACCTCAGTAAATTTTAAAGTGTGACATTTATATCACAGTAATCTAAAAAAATGCAAAAAAGTGCAGCTAGGCTGCATTTTTTTGTTTACATTTAGAAAAAACTGTGGTATACTAGTTATATAAGGTAAAAATAAAGATGGAGAAAAAAATGAAAATACTTACCGATAATGGATATAAAGCAATAAACACAATTCTCAATAGAGAAGAGTTTATGAAAATAGTTAAAGACTATGCTACAAAAACTGAAAACCTACATGAAAATGGAATGGTTAACTGGGATTACGTAGATGCAGATCTACATTTAGACAACTGGGTCACTAGGATACCAGCTAATAAATACTTCCCTTGGTTCAATGAAGCCGCTGAAGAATATTCAGTAGAAACTCAACAAACTATAGGATTGATGATATGAGTGTAATTTATTTAGATATGGATGGAGTTCTTGCGAACTTCTTTGAAAAATTTGCGGAATACTTTGATAAGCCGCATTGGAAACAAATTCCTAACAAGCTTCAAGCGATTGAAGAATTAAAAGGAACTGATTTCTTTTATACACTACTTCCTTTCGAAAATACTCAAGAACTTGTATATCATGTTCGAAAAGTTGCCGAAGAAAATGATTTAGAATGGGGAATCAATTCATCACCATTAAGAGGTGATAGAGATAACTCTGCATATCATAAAAGAAGATGGCTTGAAAAATACGGCATAGCCGATCATCTTAATATTGAAAACTTGATCTTTACAGGTCAAAAAGAAAATTATGCAACCGAAGCAGTCGGTGGAATGCCAAACATTTTGATTGATGATAAACCATCAAACATTCAAAAATGGGAAGCCAAAGGCGGTATCGGTATCAGATACCAAGCTAACAAGGATTCTTTAGATTATTTAAAAAATAAACTTAAAGAAGCCATCTACAAGTTAGAAGATATATAAATAACTGCATGGCAGAAATATTTGATTTTGGCTTTACAGCCGTAACAGAAGAAGAATTAGAAGCAGTACAAAAAGCCACCAGCACAGCAGCTGCGGTGGAGTCGTCTGCGTCTGAAGTGAAAGATAGATTGGATAAGCTATTCAATGCTATTCAACCTCTTTTGACGAACCTCAAGGCAAATCCAGAGAAAGAATATATTCTCTGGCCAAATCGTCTTGAGAAAGTAGAACAATTTGAAGATTATATACAGGGGATTTATAATGGGGAAAAAAAGACATAGTACTGGTTACACCTCAAAAGGTGAAAGAAGAAACGTAAGCAAAGCAACAACCAAAGCAGTTCGTAGAGAATATCTACAAAATGGAAATGTTTTGTTTAATAAATTTGACGCATGGAAAAAAGGCAAAAACGTAATGGTCACCATGCCAAATCCAAATAAGAATGAAACGAATAAAAGATTTATTCGAGTCAAAGCATCACATGTTTGGGGCAATCCAAACTACGTGAAGAAAAAATCAGCATAAGGAAAAACAATGGCAGCAGCAAATTTTGAAAAAGCACTTGAAACTATTTTACATCATGAAGGTGGATATGTCAATCATCCAAGAGATCCGGGTGGAATGACGAATCTTGGAGTTACAAAACGAGT
>CEVB01048726.1_pt1 | contig 11456 bp, 17 predicted proteins | sample 531381 | NCBI WGS metagenome assembly CEVB01 (sample SAMEA2622763, study PRJEB7988) | marine metagenome | biome: marine biome (ENVO:00000447); feature: surface water layer (ENVO:00002042); material: "saline water (ENVO:00002010), including plankton (ENVO:xxxxxxxx)" | depth 5 m | reverse complement strand
AACTCCAAAAAAGATTGTATCTGCCTACAATATTTATAATTAAACGGCCGTAGGTTCTGGCGGCTCGTTGTCTCTACTTACCTTTTCTGCAGTTTGAATGAATACATGTGGGGCAAGATCATGCCAACCTATGGTAACACCTTCAACCATTTGTTCACCAAATATATTGCCGAACTGGTCTTCCATAATATAGACAGGATCTTTTTGTGTGTGGAATTTATCTGTGAGTAGGATACAATGAACCATTACACCTAACTCTGGGTAGATGTAATACTTGCCTGGTTCAAAGGTCAAGGCAGGAGGAAACTCTTTCTTCTTTTCCTGTTTCTTTTTACGAAAGTCAGCAAGACTGACTACATTATCATTCTGTTGGTTCACCTGTTATCTTTAGTGGATAGTCGTTTTCTTTTGCAAGTTCCATAACCTCATACACTTTTTGTTCTGCAATCTGGTAGTCATAGATACCTACGACTGCAGCCCCCAACTTGTGTACTTCAAACATGATTGAATCTGCCTCTGCCTCTGATTTATTGAAATATGCCATCAAAGTCCAAGAAACAAACTCCATCGGTGTAAAGTCATCATTATGATAGATAACCTTAAACTTTCTTGGTGGCTTTGGTGGTTGTTTTTTCTTTTTGGGTGGCCTGTCTATGACATCTATGCCACCCTTTTTGTCTGTGCTCATGCAGCCGTATTAATGGTTAATTTCTCTGGTGCTCCTTGTACTGGTGGTGGAGCCTGTTGTTGCATCATTTGTTGTTGTTTCTCATACGATGCCCTGTCAATAAAGTCAGCATTAAATGAAACACTCCTTCTCTCAAAATCACCATCGGTCTTGAATGGATATACACAATGTTGAAGATGAGCAGGAAATATGAAGAAATCACCCACCTCTGGTTTATGTTTAATGATATTACGAGTCAATCTTGAGTTTTGATGACCTGCACCGATAAACATAATACAACCATCGTCATCACGTTCTGGTTTTGTAGATGGTAAAAACTCAGGCACTTTTAGATACATTACTGTAGAAAGTGAACACTCTGTATGAATATGAATAGGATTGTATTCACCTTCCCACTGACTTACAACCCATGCACTTTTCATTTGAGTCAACCATTGTACATTTATAACTTTATCAGCATCTTTTCTTGTGGCTTGTTGTAATGTACATGCCTTGATATACTCACCAACCACATTCATTAAGAATTCAAAAATATTTCCACCCTGACTGATTTGATACTTCTGCATCATTTCATGTGGAATCAATGGTTCATCTGCAATCTGACCTGCAAGGTTATCACCCCAATTCTTTCTATCTGGATCTTGAAGTACTTCATCGGTAATATCCAACATACCATCAATCACTTCATCTGGTAGTTTGATCTTCATCAAAACATCAGACCAAGGTTGAATCATCTCCATATCAATATTGTATGTACCACCTTTTTGTTGTGCCTTTTTCTCGGCCCGTTGTTGTTGTCTTCTTTGTGATCTATTCATAATCAAACTCCGTGAAATCTCGCTTTTTAAATTTTCCATTTGTTGCTATGTCAAATGCAGGTGTATCATCTTCTTGACCATTATCTACCAATTCATCCTGGGCAGATTGTTCTACATCATATAGTTTCATTTTTGCTCTGTCAATACCAATTACAAATTTCTTATTAACAGTTGGATCATTATATCTATTCTTCAACTGTTTGACCATCACTTGTCCAAGTGTTTCCATCTGTTCAGTAGAAATAATTGCAAACATAAGATCTGCCGTTGCAGGAAGTCCAAAAGATTCACTAGTATCTTCAAGACCAACATCGGTATTAGAATATCCAGATCGTGTAGTTTGAGTTGCAGAAACAATAGGAATTTTGTTTTCCACAGCCATGCCACGTAATTCTTCTGCAATTGATTTTATGTATGTGTAAGAATTAACATTTGCACCTTGTCGTATTCTTGATGATGTACAAATATTCAAATAATCAACAAAAATAATATCTGGAACAAATGATCGTTTCAGATTCAACTCATTTAACAATGCTCTGAAATGATTTACATTGGCAGAGGCTGTGGGATATTCTTTGACTATCAGTTTACCTTTTGTAGTCTTACTCAAATTATTTATTTTTCTATCATAAATGTCTTTTGGAAGTTGGTGTAGATCATCAACTGAAATATCCAAGAGATTTGCATCGATTCTCTCTGCAATCTTTTCCTCTGCCATTTCTAAAGTGATATACAATACATTTTGATTTTGTGCTAGACAAGATGATGCCACATGACACATGAATAATGACTTACCTACACCAGTTCCAGCAAGACAGATATTTAGAGTCTTTTGGGGAAGACCGCCGTTCGTAATCTTGTTAAAGTATTCAAGATCAAATGGTATCCTTTCTTCAACTCTGTGATAAAAATCGTACCGATCATCGCTATCATCAATATAATCATGACCAACATGAGGGTCAAAACTAACAGACAAGGCATCACTAAGAATGTCAGGAATAGCTCCCTTATCAGTTGTAGACTTTTTATTATCCAAAATACTAATTGACTCAACAACTGCATTATAAATTGCTTTATCTTGACAAAACTTTTCAGTTGTATCAAGCAACCAGCCAAGTTCTGTATATTCATCTGACTCTTTACTTATCTCATCTAAGAGATTGACTGAAGTTTTGTAATCCTCATCATTTATTTTTTCATCAGAGAGTTCAATAGCAACAGCCTCTTTACTAGGTAAAGAACTATAATTAATAACAAAATCATTTATATGATTATATAGAATTTTTTCATTATTATCTGTAAAATAATCCTCTTTTAAGAACGGCAAAACTTTTCTTGTATAATCTTCATTCTGTAATAGATTCCTCAATATTGTTGTTTCAATTTTCATTGAGTACTGACTCCATTAAAAGTTCTAAAATTGACTCTCCAAGTTTCTCTTCAAAGATTTGACCCTGCTCATCGGTTAAATGATTCTCACCAATAGTACTTGGTGCCATAAGAATATCATATTCAAAATCACAATTTATTGAACCATCCTCATTTAATTTTTTGTGTAACTGAAAATTCTTGTATCTTACTATAACATGGTGAAATGGCCCCTCAAGGATTTGGATACAAGGGGCTTTGTCTTCTGGGTCATCTGGATTAGGAACAAGACTGAACCAATTATCCTTCAACTTCCTCTGTTGCTGGTTCTTCGGTGCTAGATTCGGCATCATCTCCCTTTCCATAAGAAAATTCTTTGTCAGCAACTTCATCAATTCTATTCAGAAGTTCTTCTGTAAAATGTTTTTCTGGATCATTCAAAATTTGTTTACCAAATAATTTTGTACCATCAGGCATTTCATAACGAGTTGATACCTTCTTTATTATATCATACTTCTCAGCCAATTCAAGTAATCCATAATAACGACTCAACCCCTCATCGTAAGTCAAAAGCACATCAACCATCTTGTTTTCTTTAGTCAATCTTGATTTGAAGTTTTTACAATGAATGATATTACCAACAACATCTGTTCCTACCTTTTCTTTTCGTTTTGACAAAAATACAATATTAGAAGCAGCATACTGTAAACCAGAACCACCACCCATCACATCTTGTGGAAACATTGTTCCAACTTGTTTGTAAGTGTGATTGGTGACCAACAATGGAATACCTGCCTTGGCCAGTTTGAGTGTAAGAACTCTGAATGCACCTTTGACAATTCTTGCCTTGGTCATATCAACTTTATCTGCACCCTCAGTCGTATCTCCAACCTCTTTTGCAGTTGACAACATACCAAGACTATCAAGACAAAGCAATAATGGTTTACCCTCACCCTTTTCAAGATGTTTGTCTACTACTTTTGCTGCCTGTGATGCAAATTCTTGAATTGTTGCAACTGGTATCTGAGCAAACCTTGACTTGTCAATATTCTTTTCCTCAATCATCTCAGGAGTTAATGCTGATTCAGACTCAAAGTAAAGAATACCCCCGCTAGGATTATCTGCAAGAAACTGTTTGCACAACCCAAGTAAGAAAAATGTTTTTCCAGTAGCACTCTCTCCCGCAAAGGCTGTAATTTTGTTAATCGGTAAACCTTTGTGTATGCTACCAGACAACAAAGCATTGAGAATATAAGAACCTGTGTCAATGTATCCATCTACGTTCCCCAGCATTCCATCTGCAACTTTAGAAGCATATTCGTTCCCCGTGGCAGATATAAGTTCATCTAAAAAATCATTCATCATCATTCCTTTTTTGTAATTCAGCCAAAACTTGAGTTGCAATCATGTTTAATTGTTGTCTATCAGAATAATCTTCAGACCTATCTCTATCTTTCAAAATATCTTTATATAATTTTTTTAAATCTTCTGTTAGCCAACTACCATAATCAACTTGCATAATACTCCTTATTATATCATGTAAAGTAAGTTTGTCAAGAAAAGAAATCCATAATTGTGGCCTTCTTTTCACACTCCCAACCGATTGTGTCAAGAATACCCTTCATAGGATCTAAGAATGATTTTTGGAATTGTTTATCATAATCTATGTAGTCATCAAGGTTAAACTCTTTTGGAAGAGTACCTAACATTGCAATTGCAGAATCACCAGTTGGATTAGGTTCAACAAGATATGTATATTTAATCTTTTCACCTTCTTGAATCTTTGGATATTTCTTTGTCAATTTGTTTTTCTTCAACATCTCATTGTATATCAGAGAACCCTTAACATGCAACGGAGTTGATTTACGATAGATAGTTGCAGAGTCTCTATATTTTGCCAGACCTTTGACTGATCTTGGAAATGAAACTTCCTCCGCTGTAAGTTCTTTGAATTCATTCTTAAACCCTTCAATGAATTCAATGATGTCTGCTTCAGTTCCGTTCATGATAATACGAAAACCCTTCTTCAAGGCCTTCCTACATGGTTCTGGTGTAGAAGACTTGACTGCCTCAATACCCATAATCTTTAAGTCTGGTTTCTCGTATTCCACACCCTCAGAATTATGCACATTTAAAATGTAGTGTTTCTTACCTGTCCAGATACCGACATCAGCAAGAACCTCACGTTTCATGACCATCTTCTGTTCAAATGCATTGATATACTCTGCAAGATCACCATAACACTTATCAATCACATCTTGAATCTTACCATCACAAACCTTGTCCATGAAGTTTATGATTTTCTTTGTATCTGTAAGTCCGACTTTCTCAACAAGACTATCCAGAGTAACATACAGAGAATCAGTATCAGATGCCAAAACATAGTCTTTGTTTTTGGTTTCAAGTAACTCGTTTAGATACTCATTTACTGCCCTTTCGGCCCATCTGATAGAAAGTTGACCTGCAACAGAAACTGCCTCTGCATTCCTCACATCAAAGTAACGAAACCATTGATTGCCGAGAGCACCATAAGCAGAGTTTAGAGCAATTTTAAGATTCAACTGAAGATTGAAGTATTGAGAAAGTTTGTTTGGATCAGCATTAGATCCTTTCTTCTTTTCCTCAATCATCAATTTCTTGTATTTGACTCTATCATTATACATTCTCTCCATAAGTGCAGGAAGAAAACCTTGTTTCTTACGAGTATACATGGCACCATTTGGCGTCATTGTGAGATTCTTATCCACTAAAAACTTTGTATCTATTTCTTGATCCAATAGTGTTTCAACCATCTTACTTCTTGGATACATGCCAGTCAAAGTCTCAGGAGAAATATTATACTGCATGATAAGATGTGGATACAGACTATTCAAGTCAAAACTACAAACCCACCTATGGCGTCCGATTTGAGGTTCCTTGACATACGCACCTTCGTATGCTTCTGACTTCTCTTCATGTCTCTTTGGCGGTACAACAATATTTTGTTCAAGAAGATAATTGTAGATGATACAATCCCACATTTTCACAGGCGAGAAAACATCATTGAAGTTACACTTGGCCATATATGCCAGTGAGATGATCATTTCCATGAGTTTCATCTTCTCTTCAAGTTTACAGACAAGATATACATCATGGACATTGTAATCTACAAACTTCTGAAAATTTGTTCTATACAATTCATGGAGAGTTGATGCCTCTGAATAGTCAAGTTTCTTCTCACCAAGTTCAGCATATGCAATGTGATTCAGAGCATAAGATTCTTGATTCACATAGGTAAACTTTTGATATGCATCCATATAGTCAATACTTGATACACCGACTATATCGTAGATCTGCTGTTTTCTATTACCAACAAGGGTTACTTCGTTTGTTTTATACCAACCCCAAGGCGACATTTTTTGTGCAGGTTTTTCTCCAAGAATTCTAATGATACGATTCATGAGATATGGAATATCAAAGAAACGAGAGTTCCAACCAGTCACAATATCTGGATAATCTGCAGACCAATCTCTGATGAAGTATTCTAAAAGTTGTGATTCATTATCACACTTTACATACATCACATCATCAGATGGAATATATTCACCACAACCATACACTTTGAAATCACCACCTATCTTGATTGAAATGGCAAGAACTTCTTCATTGGCTTCCCTTATGTTTGGAAATCCATATTCAGAACTTGTCTCAATATCAATAAAGGCAATTTTGATTTTGGAAAGGTCATAGTCTATCATTCCATGATAGTTTTCTGCAATATAAGAATACTGAAAACCTTCAATACCAAAAACATCGCCAGGATAACTTCTCATGGCTTCTCTTGTCTCTTTCATGGACCCCCATTTTACAGGCGATACATTTTTATTGTCAAGAGTTTTCCAGTTTGAAGGCTTTTGTGAGGGAACAAATAAGGTAGGGTCATAGCGGACTTTCCTACGGAAAGACATGCCATTAGAGTCTATACCTCTCAGGGCAATGTAATTACCGAAAGGTAAAACATTTGTGTAGAACATTCAATACCATTTTTTATAGGGGATTTTTAACTTGTCAAAAACATTATAACACCATTTGATCTGCTTGTCAACCCAAGTACGTTTGGATTGAAACAGACCAATGGTGAATAAAAACTGAAGATATGCTTTTAGAAACAGTCCAATTAATAAACTAGACCCTTTTCGTACTTTGTCTTTTTGTTTACCCTCAGAGCCGTTTTTATGTCTCTTCGGTTTGAACCATCTTTTTTGAAAGAACAATGTATCCATCCGCTGTTTGGTTGTCCCTTAGTGTAAAATTCCAAAATTAGCTGGTCAAAATCTAATTCTTTAGAAATCCATTCTGCAACTTCTCCATTAGGAGTTCCCAGCTGTTCAAAATCTGCTGCCATTCCAAAACAATGTTGACTTGTTTTAGAACCACCTATTTTTGCATTCAATTCTTTTCCTCTATAGCCAGAATTGACTGTAATCACACCAAAATTATCTCTAACAGGTTGAAGCACATGATGAGTTAATACTGTAAGATTGACAATCTCTTCTATGGTTGGCTCATTATCAATTCCCAATCTGTCAGCAGTTGAACTTTTTGTAAGTTCACTCAACCAAAAATTTTGTGATAATCTCAACTTCATACTGTTTCCACCTCAAACTTACCTGTCTCAGTATTAAGTTTTATTTTAAGGTTGAGTTCCATATTTGGTATATTTAACTCACTTTTAACACCAGATTCGAGCATCTCTGTGAGAGACTGTGCAGGTTGAGTTGGATCAGCCTTGACTATGGCATCCAAAGCACCTTTTGCATTTTCTGGTATTACATCATCAATCATTTTAGAAACATGATCTTTGGCCAAATCTTGTGCTTTATCAGCAACTAGACCAGTGATCACATTCATTAAAAGCATTGGTAACATCTTGTCTCCTAATTAACAATTTCTTCATTGCCAGGTTCAATCACTACACCATCGTCTGTGACTTCCTCTGTCCCAACTACTTTATTTAGGATTTCAGTTACCCACTCTGGACCTCTTTGTGTATCTGGAAAACCATCTTCTGATGCCCTCCAAAGAATCTCACCATCAATCTCAATTACAATATCATCATCTGGAATCGAATGTCTTTCAACATCTGATGGTTTACCTACAAGTTGTGGTTTATGATTTGCAATACCTGCAGTGATTTGAATACCATGAGGAAAACCATACTGTTCATTCATAAAGATGCGAACTTTTCTACCATCCTCAAATGCAGGTGCTCTCATACTCTCAGGGATTTCCATATTTTCTAATCCCTTACCAGTTGAAGTATCAAGTACTACACCATCGTCTTCTGGTGAATCAAAATCTTGTTCTACTTTAACTGTTTTGTCTTCAGTATTTTCTTCAGTATCTACTTTAAAAGTTTCTTCTGCCATTTGTATCTCCATAAAGGGGAGCTCTCGCTCCCCGCGTCATGATTAAGAACCAATAGGAATCAGCCGTGGCTTCTTCTCTTCTGGTATCACTTTCTCAAGGTCAATATTTAACATACCATCCTTGAGGTCCGCACCCTTTACAATAATATCATCGGAAAGAGTGAAAGAACGAGAGAATGCCCGTTTGGCAATTCCCTTGTGAACGAATGAATCATTTTTAGATTCACCTTCTTTGTCTTCGGTTGAACGTATAACTAATTTACCATCGGTTACTTCAACCTCTATGTCATCTTTTGAAAACCCTGCCAGGGCTACTTCTATGACATACTGAACCTCGTTCAGTTTCCGAATGTTATATGGTGGATACCCCGAATCGCGAGTAGAGTCCATATCAAATAGTCTATCAAAGAATGTATCGAACCCAACTGTGAGTCCCATCATTTTTTGAAAGTCTTGGGGTGTAAACGCGGAGTGTCGTGCTAGAACCATAATGCCTCCTTATAAAGCGAGGTTAATAATAAACTCATCCTGAAGCACACAGCGATGAGTCTGTTAAGTGAGGTTTCCACTATGGACAACCTCAATCGCGAAACCCTTCTCCCTTGAAGAAGTGTTCACAACGATGCCTAAAAATTATCCAAAATAATTCGGTAAGAGAGTCGGCTCCATAATTACCAACTCCTTTAACTAATAATTTGTATTTTGTTTCCATAATATATATCCTTTAAAAAAGGGTGAGGTGGGTAGTAGGATTCGGCGTACCTACAACATCGGGGAACGAACTTCCGTTAGCTTTTTACCCTCTGCACCAGAACCTCCACTGGTATGTGGAATGTGACCCCCTTCTGTTACCAAAAGGGTAGCCTCGGCACCATCCGTGAACTGTCTCACTCAAGCCGCTCTCGTGGCTTGTATTATGAGTATACCCAAGGTCCGTCAACCTTTTGTTCACCCTTTATTCTAGTATAACATATTTATACGATTTGTCAAGTATTTGGATTACTTCTTTGAATATATGCCCCAAAGTACCCAAACAGCAACTAATCCTACAAGGCCTTCTGCACCAAGTTGTTTTACTAATCCAACAACTGAGCCTACAATATCCAGACCCAAGAATGGAACAGCTGCTCCAAAGATAACTTGAAGCACTACTCCGAGTGCAATTACGGCTAAACCTAATTCCGTAACAGAACGAATCCAACCTAAAACTTTATCTAGCATGTTTTTCTCCCTTATTTGCCTGTTGAACCGAAACCACCATACCTATCTGTCTTTTGACTTGGTGGTTCTTTGATTTCTTCAAATTCATGATAAATCTTTTCTACCAGTTCAGCCTGACAAATCCTATCTCCATGTTTAATGTGTTTAGGAGATTGAGATATGCTGGTTAACATTACAAAAACTGGCTCAACATAATCAGAATCAATCACACCTTCACAATTCGTAAGGTAAATACCATCTTTCCATGCCAAACCAGACCGCGAGTGAAGTCTCACGGAATAACCTTCTGGAATATCCAGAATTAATCCTGTTGGAACCATAACTCGTTCCATACAGAATATCTCTATTGAATCATTTTTTACACTTCTCTCAATAGTTCTATTTATGGTGTCTTGATTCACCTCATATTTTGTGCCAGTAACCAGACATGCATGAACATCAAAACATGCTGATCCTTTTGTTGCAAAATATGGTTCTTTAACAGATTCGTGTAGTTTATGATACTTTAATGGTTCTTGACTAACCTTCCCCATCCTCACTCCTTTTGCTTCCAATATTATATTTTGCAGTTAAGTTCCATTCGTCTTTCTCTTTGAAAGATAGGATCTTCAACTGATTGAGAGGAACAGTTAATTCCTCTGTCACACTAGGCTCTGACAACTTTATCAGACCCCATTCAGCCAAAAGGTTTGCTACAGTATTTCTTCTTGCTTGATCGTTTTCAGAAAAATTTGTGGGTTTACCATCAAGTGCAAATAATTCTTTAAAATGTACGATAAAATACCTACCTTGTTTATGTAGAATGTGGCAGGATTGATACAGTGTTTTGTCTTTACGAGACGCCACACCGATTCTAGTCAGTGTTTCTCGTACCTTTAGAAAGTCATCGGGATTCTCAAGGGTACATTCAACCATAGTGTCAATTGATACATTCATTTCTCCACTCCACCTTGATTCAGTTTATCTTTGATATAGTCAAGTTGCTCCTTCGTAAGAATTGAAAGAGCGTCTTTGGCTTTTTGATTACCGAATCCATAATACTCTTTCACTATATCCATATCAGATAATTTCTCAGGTTTCAACCATTTACTATACCTTCTCTTTTTCCTAACACTATTTAGTAAATAGTCAAACTGAAGTCTGGAATCAAGGTGGAAATGAACATTTACCTCATTGGCTTGGAAGATTGTGTCCATGAAGAAAGACAATCCACGATTTACAATAAAAGGTGCATACTTCTTCTCGTCTTGAGAAGTCAGCATGATGTCTTCTTTTGTTTCGTTGATTGCCTTCAAATAATCAAACGGACTCATCTTCAACCCATTTTAAAACCGTGGCACTATTTTTCTCCAAAGGTGGATACCAAATTGCCTTGGTTTTTGTAGTGATATTGGTTTGATCAATCTTTTCTGCAAATTCTCTTAGGTCTTCTTCATTACGAAATCTGACTCTAATCAAAGCATATTGACCTTTTTCTGGATTGTCAAATTCTGGCATATCATCCCATCCAAAGGGAGTTTGTGCCTCTTCATCACCTGCAAGAACAAATAGATTTGTTTCTGTTCCTTTTTCTGGAACCTTATTTAATACATTACCCATACTGGACTTCCTTTTCTAATTGTTTTGGGAACTCTTTTAAAACCAAACCATACTCATTGTTTCCCTTTGGTATATTTAGCCCACTTTTTAGGATAGGTTTTTGTTTGTATCTATAGTAATCCACATAATGATGCCATCTGTCATATTTCCATGTAACTCTGGCAACATCTGGATGTTGATTTGCAATAGACTCCGCAAATTTTCTTCTCTTATCAAATTTCTCACCACCTCTTGACTCTTTACCGCCTGGGTCATCCACTGCATAGACTTCTTGAGTATTACCACCCTTCATAGTCATAGAAGCAGCCTTACCTATCAGAAAACAATTGAACAACATAGTACAAAGACCTGCCT
>CEVB01033078.1_pt1 | contig 11466 bp, 1 predicted proteins | sample 531381 | NCBI WGS metagenome assembly CEVB01 (sample SAMEA2622763, study PRJEB7988) | marine metagenome | biome: marine biome (ENVO:00000447); feature: surface water layer (ENVO:00002042); material: "saline water (ENVO:00002010), including plankton (ENVO:xxxxxxxx)" | depth 5 m | reverse complement strand
TTCATGTGAAGCTGCATCATGAAAATCACTTGAACTATTATAGTTATCTGATAACCAATAATCTATTTCAACAGGATTTTCAGTCATACGTTTCTTATCTTCTTCTGATAGACTATTCCATACTCTTTGATATGCTTTATTTCTTTTTCTTATTTCTGCATCTAATTCAGGAGATCCTGTAAAAAATCTACCTTCAGTATGTCCTAACTCATGAGCCATAATACCTTCTTGTTGCTCAGTGCTAAAAGGACCAAAGTATTCATTTTGAGGATCTATGCTAATTCTGCTTTTAGTTGTAGTTTGATTTCCTGCACTACTTCTATGTAGTCCACCAGTATTAGTTCTTTTCTCTATTATAGAAGGAGCTACAGGAACTGGATTATCTAATGGATCCCAATTCCAAATATCATTATGTTGTATCACATATGGATAATCTTGTACATATTGTTGAGATTGTTTTAAACCTGATTTCATAAAATGTGGAACCCAAGCATCCGTAGTATTATCAAGTATTTTATTGTATAGATGATTAAACGTATTACCTTGTAGATATGAACCATACCAATCTACTACAGGTTGATATTTATTTGCTATTGCCATCTCCTCATCGGTAAGTGTATAAGGATTATAAACACCGTCCCGTTTCATTGTTGTATATTGTTCTATATATTCATCTCCATCTTGTGCTTTTGGTAATGATCCTCCATCTTCTTGAAGAGGTATATTATATTGTTCAGCTATTGAATTTTCAATTGAGTCAGCTTTAACAGCTAAATTTAATGCATTAGTAAATTCTTCAAATTCTGGTGATGCAAGATTTATTCCTTCTTTAGGATATTTTTTACCAAGTAATACTTCATATACTTGCATATCTTCTTCATTAAATTTTATAGGATAAGGTGCCATTTTAGTAGAACCTTTACCAGCACTTAAAGGCATAAGCATATTTACCATTGGAACAAATCTTGATGCTACTTTTGATATAACAGGTTGCATAGTACGTAAAAAGTTTCTTAAACCTGCACTATAATCATCTTCATTAGCTTCTCCACCTTCTTTATATATAGTATTCATGTTTTTAATAAAGTTTACAGGAACACCCTTTTCATCTTTTAGTAGATATTGACCCATTCCAAACATACCTTTATTTTGTTTAAACATGTCAAAAGTATATTCATCAGCTGGAGTTAATCCTAATCTATGCCTTTCTTGCATCATACGTGCATATTGTTCAGTAGGTTGTGTAAAATAATCATATCCATATCCCATAAAATTAAAAGGACTTAATTTATTAAAAAACCCACCCATTTCGTCTTTTGATTTTACAGCACTACTAAACATATTCTTATACTTATCAGGATAAATACGGCCTGCATTATCCATTAAATGACCACGTTCATGAACAACTATAGAAGCTGAACTTTCAGAAGGATCAATTTTCATTAAAGGATTATAGTTCATAGTTATTTGACCTGAAATAGGTGTATTAGAAAACCCTTTGTGAACCTCAAGAGAAGGTGCATATTTACTCCAAATCATTGTAGGGTACATATCACCATATTTACGATCAGGCATATGTGCATCACCAGGTTGCATAGAACTTGCACGACCTCCAATAGTCATACTATTTGTTATATACTCACTAAAAGGACGTATAGCATTTTTAAATAATAAGCCAGGTTTTTTCCAACTAGGTATAAATTCACTATTATATATATTTTTTACACGGTCAGGCATTTTACCCATGTTATATTTAAATTCATCATATAAACCAGATATTTGTAAATTTTCTGGATTTAATCTAGTTGTAGGAATAAAATTACCTGAAAATAAAACAGGAAACTTTTCATATAAATTTTGAGATGTTGCTGTATAAGGAACAACATTACCTGATCTCCATTCATCTGTAAAATAAAACCCTTCTGGTATATTTCCTGTTTGATAATCTTGCATACTAAACTTAGAAGCTAAAGGATCTACTTGTGATTTATCTATTATAAAAGAACCATCAGGTTGTTTTACTAAAGCAGATTCATGAACAAGCGGAACTCCAGTATGTTTCATAACATCGCCACTTATTAAACTTTGGTTAAAATCACGTAAATTCCACTGATTTTTAGTATTAGTATTAGCAATAAAATTAGGATGTGTATACCAATTAGTATGAAAAGTATTTGCTGCAGGTAAACCTTTAATACCTCTAAATATTGTATTACCACCAATTCCACTGCCAATTTGGCCTGTAGTTGTATTATTTGTTAGTTTAAATCCTTTTCCCCATTGTGCTTTAGGGATAGTTTGTTCCCTATCCATAATACTTTTTTCATCAGATTTCCATGAACCTTTACCAAATTCTAAAGCTGCTTTTTTATCTTTTCCAAAATAAACTAATTCACCACGTTTTTTTGCCTCCATCATTGGTATTTTCCAATTTTCTTCATCAGACATATCTAACCAACTTCCATCTGGATTTTGAAATAATGTTGGAAAAGAAACCCAATTAATACCATCTATTGTTTCTGTTCTCATTAAATGTGTTGACTCACTTCCATCAGGATTTTTTCTTACACCAACTCTTTGTTTTACTTCAAAAGGATTACCATTTACTTGTTGTTCATAAGTTAATTGACCTAATATATCATTGGCATAAGTTTTTGATCTTGTAGGTTGTAACGTCATATTGTCTCCATTAACATAACTAACCTCCCCACTAATAGGATAGTTTATACCTCCTCCATCTAATGCTTTATCTAAAAAATCTTCTGGTTGCTCTAAGTCTGGTTGTAATCTATAATTAACTGTAATCTCTTCTCCCTTTTTAATTGGCTTTTCAACAACTAAATATCTTTCATTACCTATCTCAACATTAACTGTATTTGCATTATCAGAATGATTGTGAAATTTTCCTACATCAGGAGTAGCTTCATTATTTACATGAGAGAGTCCAACAAGATCACCTGCTACTAAATCTTTAATAGCAATTAATCCGTTACCATGGATCTTAGATTTTCCTATTTTATAAACTTTATCCATTACCTAAAAGATTGATTAAGTTTAGTATTTTCTAATTTTAATAACATTTTTCTTGTAGTTGCCATTTCATCAGACTTTCTTAATAATACATGATTAAAGTAATGTCTAAACTTTTTTCTTTGGTGTTGAGCTTTACCATAATTTAAATTAACTGGATTTAATATTCTTGTATATCCGTCCCAGTCAGTTTGCCAAATTGTATTAGCAGCTCCTGTAAACTCTCCTCTGTCAGCGGTTATATCCCAAAACTGATTAAATCTGTACTTTTGTTCAACCTTACTAAATAATGTTTGTATGCTGTTTGGTCCTACAATAGGATATAACATTGATAACTGAATATTATTTTTAGGTTCTAAAACTAATTCTAGTAATCCTGATACCTGTTCTGAATTATAAATAACAGCTTCATCAAAGTTATAATCTAAATCATGAAATCTATCTTTACCTTCATTCTGATATAGATATGCTTCCATTTGATACTCTACACTTCTTAATGTTGTAACCTGTTGTCCAGTCTGTTCTATTATATCAACTTCCCATGGATAATTTTGATCATAGTAATTATTAAATAAATCAGTTCTATAATTATGTTTCCAGAAATAACCTACTTCATAGTTTGGAGGAACGCAATCTTCATATTCATATTGACAGAATAAAGGATCATCATTTACATAGTTTGGATCACCTACTCCAGTTAATTCATTATAATATAAATATATATCATCACATAAACCTGTTTGAGTTATTATTTCATCTTCATTAAAATATGGTGTAGGACAATCACAATGCATTTTTCTACACACAGGTAAATTATCTGAATTAAGACAGTCACCTACCATAGTATATCCTGGAGGACACGTACATGTAAGACATTGTGGTGGAGGATCTGGTAAAGGTAAACACGGATTATTAGAAACACTTTGATCAATTACTCCTTGTGTACATGAACAACTAGTCATATTATTAACTATTGTTTCAGCTACAGTATCAAAAGCACCAGGTTGTCCAGATGCAATATTAGAACCTAAATGAAATAAATTTTGATTACATACTGCAACATCAGCTGGAGATGGTAAATTTGTATTTTCTATCATAGGGCTTAATAAATTCACCCAGTTTGGAGGATTAACTGTAAAACAAGCTTGTTGTGTATTACTGTTATCAACCCATATTGCTACACACTCAGTAGTTCCAGCAGCAAAATTAGGTGGGGCACCACATTGTTGATTAGTTCCATCTGTAATAAATATGACTATTTTTCTTGTAGCAGAACCTGCTGCTAATATATTATTTGCTAAAGTAACTGCATCATCAAAACAGGTACCACCACCAGAACCATAATTAGCAGGAGTCAAACTGGCTTTTGCAACAGCAGGATCATCTGTTAATGCTTGATTAATAGTAGGAGCACCATTATTCCAATCTCCATGTCCTACATTTACTTGACCTGCATATGCACCACCAAGCATTCCTGGAGACATGCCGTCTATAAATTCTCTTGCAAATAATATTTGTTCAGCCATAGGTGAAGGAAAGAAGTTACCAGAACCAGCAGGAATTTCAGTAGTATTACCACTTTGATCGTTTGTTGATCCTGAACTATCTATAACTATTGCAATATCCATTGTTTGACTAAATGCTTCAACAGTTGCATCTGTATAAGTGTCAGTTGCAATAAATTCTTCTACAAATACTTCAGCTGGTTGTTCATGATAATATGCTTGACAACATTCAGTACCATTCCACATAAATCCTGGAGGACATTGAGGAACATCAGTCATTTCAGTTTTAGATGTTAAGAAATGTTTTATACTATTAAATGTTAATTCAGGATGCCAATCGTGGAAAGACAACCATGCTTTAGCTTTTGGATCATAACTTATAGTCCAAGATATATCTTTAAAGTATGATTCATCTGTTACTTCTACAGGTACAACTACATCTTCGTATGTTGGAGGTACAGAATATTCACATATACAATTTGTTCCAGAAAGAACACAAGCAGGATCTGCACAACTATATACTGTTGGTGGAGTTATTTCTAAAAGTATACCATTTACAATTGCATCCGTTGATCCAGGTGTATTAAATGAACCATAATAACCATTATTAGGATGACAAAGAGCATCTGTATAATCTCTCCAAGATTGAGTAACGCCTGCAGTTGGTATTGTTCCATTTGGATCTTGATTATAAGGATTTATACAAATAGCAAATGTTTCTAGATCTGTATAATTTGCATTGTTTATCACATTAGTAGATAACCAGTTGTCTATTTGAGATGGTATACCAACCCATCCTTGATTTGCAGGAGTATTTGTTTTATCATTATTAATTAATACACCCGTTGTATCAGGTGTAACTGGACTAACTGTCATATTTTGATAAACGTCTGCTGGAGATGTCAATGTTGTAGGATTGATTGCACCACCTGCTGTAGATTGAGGGCCGTCAAATATTGTTATTAATTTTTTAGGTACATTTCTTGAATTTGTTCCATATAGTAAATTTAAACCACACCATATACCTGCTATAATTGATGTTCCTTCAGGATCATCCATTGAAGTACATGCTGTAGAATATGTAGTACTTACCCAAGTATTTAATACAGCAGGATCTGATGTTAGCATAACTTGTTGACCAGGTTCAAACATTGTATCAGCACCAGCAGGATTACCTCCTAAAGCTAAAGCTGCTGCTGTATCTCTACCACCTCCAAAATGAACCAATCCAATACGCACTTGTCCTGTAGCTAATTCTGCAGACAATCCATTTACAAAATCATTTATAAAATTTTGCATATTTGCAAGGTTATTATTACCATTAACAGAATTGGATGAGTCAACTGCAATAACAATATCAACTTCACCACCTTCACCGTCTGTTGCTAAAGCAGGTTCAATAATTGTTTGTTCACACATTTGTGTGCTTGCGTTATATGTAAACCCTTCTGGACATACAGGAATTTGATCTAATCCTTCACACACTGTTGCGTTATATACAAAGCCTTCACAAGGTATATATTCTAAACAATCTGAATATTGTTCTACAGGTATATAATCTTTTTTACAAAAATATACTATATCATTAAATGGATCATATACTGTTTGTACTCCTGCACCATTTACTGGATTATCAACTGCTTGAGGACAATCTTCTATAAGTGGGAAAGCTTCTAAAAGTTTTGATGGTAAAAATTTATTAAACCACCATTTCATTCCTTGATCAGAAATTGCAGTTAATGCTGATCCTGGAGCATAATTAAATATTTTTCCTTGAGCTTGTGATACAAAGTATATTCCAGATGGAGTATTTAATACACTTCTTGCACTTTCACAAGATCCGTATTCATGTGATAAATCAGAGTTTGCAACATTTTGAAATGCCTGACTAAATAATCCTCCGTCACCAATTGTTATTTTTGTGTTACTTAACTTTAACCTATCTTGTCCTTGGAACAGTTTAGGTGATAATGTAGGAAACATTATTAAAGCTCCTGTTTGATTTACAGGTTTTATTGTAGTTACTTTATCTTTAAAATCTCTAAAATTCTCTGATAGATAAACTCTCCAGAAATCTTGTTTTGCATCATTTTTATTTGCTAAAGTTGATTTATCAATCCATCCAGTAGCTGGTGCAGAATATAATAATCTTTTTGGATATTTTATAAAACATGTTTCTGAAACATATGGGTCATACCATCTTTCTTGTATTTGTCCCCAACTTGATCCCCAAAATTTATCTACTGCAGTTGATCTATCAGCAAAATAATAATTATCAAAGTTTATTATTTTTGAGTGAAATAATTCAACTAAGTCAGTATATTCATCATGATCATAATGTCTTTTACGGTCAACATCTTCCCAATCTCTATATGCAAGATTTATTGATGATTCAACATAGAAATCATTTATACCACAATTGTGAGTATACATAAATCCAGTTTTAACAACAAATAAACCACCTGTTGCTGCATTACCGTTAACTGCTGTATTATTATTAAATGCTGAAGCATTTGCGGCATTTTCTAAATCATCAACAATAGCATCAAGATTTCCAGGACCACCAGCAAAAACTGCATTTTCTAAATTAGATACTATACTACCTGCTCCAGATGCTGAAAAAGCATTACCTGGTAAAGTGGCATCATTGTTACAAAACATATTACCGTTTGAAACACTAGCATCTAATGAATCACTCCCAAAAGAAAAAGAAACATCACTTGTTATAAGATCACTAATATCACCTGTACCTCCAGTAGTTATTAATGGATCATCAGAAGCATAATACCCAGCTGCTACAGCTGTCATACCAACTATGTTTCCTGAAGACCAATCAAATATTGCTCTACAAGAAAGATCACCCACACTTGTAAACATATTTGGTATATTTACATCATCATCTGTATCTTCCCTTACAAAATCTGCAAAATCTGCACCAGAACATAGAGATGCGGTAATATTTGGACCATTACCACCACTATTTAATGGAGTAGCATAACCATGAGTACCTACTTTTATATTAAAATTAGGAGTAGTTTCAAAAGGACTTGCAATTGCAGATACAGAAGGATCTGGAGTAATTGTTATTGTATCTTGACCTGCTCCAATAATTTCCCATTGCGTACTACTACCAGTCATTTTAACAGTATAAGGAATATCTGATCCTCCAGCACCATTATTTATTTGAATTACTTGGAATCGGTTAGCAAATGCAGCACCTCCATTAGCTTGATTCCAATCATCATTTGGATCTGTCCACATGTTACCTCCAAAAACAGATGTAGCACCAGGAGTACCTGTTGTAGGATTTGAACCAGAACCAGATGTACTACCATCTTGATTTGTGCTACCTGCTAAACCACCCTCACCAAAGATAGCTCCTAAACCTGTACCTCCACAATATCCTCCATTTTCTGGAGCATCTAAATTATAATATCCAGAAGGAAGAGCTTCACTACTACTACCCCAATTAAAAGTTAAAGAGGTAATAGGTCTTACAAACTCATCCATTCTATATTTTTCAGTATTCATCCAAAATCTTGGGAATGGTACATTTGCATATTTTGAGTAATCAAACGGAATACCATCTTTACCATCTTTTAAGAAAGTGTAGAAGAATGGCATAATTGTTTTTTCAGTATATCTGGCAATATAACAATCACCAGCATATACAGTATCTGTTTGAAATCTTGTTTCTGGAATAATAGGTATTAAATTTCCAAGATCATCAGTTCCTTGTTGATCAACAAAATTATAACATCCTTGGGTGTTAAGTTGGATAATACCTTCTAATTGTCCGTATTGATTATCCATAGGGACTTTTAATGCAACATAATTTGCAAATGCTGTAGATCTAACTTCTTCACCTGGATCATACCAATTCATACTATGATTACCATCACCAGCACATGGTCCAGCTCCAATTGTAAATTTTGTATTATCTACAAATCCATTATTACTTGGCCAAGAAGTTTGCCAATTTCCTGTTGATCTAACTACTACTGTAGATGGTCTTAAATTATTTTGTACTTGGTCAATACCATCAAATGATTGTAAAGCACTTTTAATATATCTTGCTCTATCAACTCCAATTCTCCATTGTGGACCTCCAAATGCATTTTCTTGATTATAATAACCATGTGATATATATTTAACTGCGTAATCTTGAAAGCCTATAAGGTTTAATATTAAATCAATTATTTTATCACCACCAACAGCAAGATAGTTTAAGAATGAAATAAGACCAATTGCAATTGACATTAATGATGGTACAGAAGTAAAATCAGTTCCATTATATTGAATAGATCTTTTTGGACCTATATGTCCAGCTGCTAAAGCAGCCATAGCTGTTTCAGCTTGTTGATAAATAGGTGTACCAACTTGTCTAGCTAATTTACCACCACCAAAAACTGCTGCTACATCTACAGCTGTATTAAATATTAAATCTGCAGCTACACCAGCCCAGATACTAGCAGATGTAGTACCTATATTTCCTGCTGCTTGTGCTGTACCAGGACCAATAAATGGTGACATGTGTGTACCAGAACCTACACCGTATGCACCAAATTCACCAATAGAATGAGATTGCATAGTGTCAATTTTATAATCTCTTTTACCACGCATTTCTGCAAGAGCATAACCTACACCAATTAATGCTGCAACTGTAGCTGATCTATTTTTTAATAGCTTATGTTGAGGATGATCTTCTGATTTTTTAAATCTACCGTTTACTTCAGCTTGTAAAACTTTATAAGCTCTTATTTCAGTTGGATTAAGATATAATCTAGAAAAATTTAAATCTGGAGAATGAAAAGTGTATGTATCAGTAGCAATATTATTAAAACCATTTCCATCTGCTTGTGGCATATTACCTCTATGCCAGTTACTTTCAATAGCCTGAGCATTAAATGCGTTATTTATTTGTGCATACCATGGTAAAAGGTTTGCTCCAGTATTTCTGTTTATTAAATATGGATCTTGTCTTAAATCATTAAAAGGGTAATTTGGTAAAAGTCCTGTACCAGCAGCAGTATCATTTTGATTTCTTCTAAACCTAAACATATTTTTCATAATACCTTTAGCTAAGATAGATCTATGACCTGCTCTACTTCCTACTAATATTTCATAACCTACTATATTAGGGATAACTGTACCATCATTATATAAAGGAGGAGAGATGTTATTAAACGCAACTCCTATTACATTAATAAAGTTACCTAAGTTAGTTGATACAGGTGTCCCAACTCCACCTACTGTTTCATCAGGAATTTTATGATGTCTAATAGGTTGACCACATAAGTTTGCCCATCTTACTGAATCTGTAGGATTGTATACTTCTGTAGACTCCCAGTAACCCATTCTACCTCCATCAATAATAACACCACCGTCATCTGATTGTGTTCCTATCATTGATGCAATAAAAGGATCACCTGGTGTTGTAGTAGCAGTATTAGTTCCTTTAAATACTGTATCATTAGGATCAATAGAATTAGGTGCACCAATAAGAGCTGTTTCATTTGGTTGAGGAGCTCTTCCTGGTATATGATATGATTTAGATCTTTCTCCTGTGTTATAAATAAATCTTATGAAAAAAGCATATTGCTCATCTCTTAGTAATGTAGGTTTGTTACCTCCGTTTTTATAATAGTTAGATGGATACTGTGTTGAAGTCCAATAAGTATTTATTTGATTTGCCAGTGGCTGATAATTAAAATCAAATTGTTCTGTAGGTTGTGATCTAATTAAATAATCATTAACAACATACATACCATCAGATTTTTCATATGCTGGATTTCTTCTTTGTAGTGTGCTTGATAATACTTTAGGTAATTCAGCATTTATATAATCTACATTTATAACTTCTGTTTGAGTGCTATAAATTCCAAGTTCTGTATTTACTGGTTGACCTTTTATTCTTGAACGTATTACAACACTAATAAATTCAAAGTCTTTATCTAAATTAGAAAGCCTAATTGTTAAAGATCCCTGAGTATCCTCATGAGACCATATTGATTGTATATTTGATATACCTATATAATCTGTTACAGGTTTGTCATGTATTACATATGCAATATAAACTTGATAACTTCCATTTTCAAGTAAACCACCTTGATCAGCTTTTTCTAATTTTACACAAGGATTATCTACTAATGGTGCTAATCTAATTGCTTCACAATCTAATCTTAATGGAGTAGCATTTATATATTCTACACAAGTAGAACCAGCTGGAGTATTAGGATCAATAATTTTTTGCCAAGGAATATTGTCTATATTTAATGTACGTGAAGGATTTAAACCATCATCCCAATATACTTGCCATGTACAATCAAAATTTTCTTTTGCTGCTCCTACAATAAGATTGTCTTTATTAAAGTTAAGACATTCATCATTGACTAATGTTGTATATTCACATTTGCTGTCATCAAATAATCCTATTTCACTAAGCGTATCATTTGTAGAATATATAACCCAGGTATCACCATATAAATGAATTCCTCCAATAATTGTATATGGAATTTCAGCACATCTTAAATTAGCAGGTTCATTACCTACAACACCAAGATCTCCGTCTACAGAATTATTTATAAGATTTCTAGCATGATACCAACTCTGCTTATCAAAATATGATGAGTCAGTATCTTTAACCATCCCTTTAACAAATACATTAGTATTTATTTGATCAGTAGGTTTTGGTTGCCTTTTACCTTTTTGTTGCTTCTTAGCCATTTTTAACTTCTTCTATTTGTAGCAAAACTTGAAAACATATCATAATACTTATTGTACTGTGCTTTTCTATTAACTTCCCAAATTTTTCTATATTCTTCAAAGTTTGGAGTATTAACAAAACCTAAAGCATTATTTCTAGCAGCACGTAATCTTTGCTCAATCAATTGAGATTGATTAACTACATTTTCACCAGCAAATATCATAT
>CEVB01019834.1_pt1 | contig 11466 bp, 14 predicted proteins | sample 531381 | NCBI WGS metagenome assembly CEVB01 (sample SAMEA2622763, study PRJEB7988) | marine metagenome | biome: marine biome (ENVO:00000447); feature: surface water layer (ENVO:00002042); material: "saline water (ENVO:00002010), including plankton (ENVO:xxxxxxxx)" | depth 5 m | reverse complement strand
AACAAAAATAGCGCCTATGCCAATCCCCTTTATTTATACTTCGTTTCTTGCCAGTGTACCAGTACCTTCAATCGTAAACGAATAGGTAGCAGTATCTTCTGTTCCGCCAGTTAAACTCATAGATGTAATAAACCCTTTTCCAGAGTAAAAATTATCATCAGTTGTTTGATTATCACCAAACATAAATGTTACAGGCAATCTATTTGTTAATACGTTTGTATCAATTAAATCATCTGCACCATCTGTTAAATCTGCCCCTTGTGCATTAGTCCATGCATAGGCCCCATCAACATCAATAGAAAAATCTCTCACGCCTTCAAGCACTTCTTTAAAACCATTGCTTTCTTTGTTTGTTATTTCTCTTGTTGAATGATTTACATTTAGTGTACAATTCTGTGCAAAAGCAACCAAATTGGTTTGCCCTGATGTGCCGCTGTACACTTTTAAGTCTGTTCCATTTAAAATAGCCATTTTCTTTTATTTTTATTTATTAATTATTTTTATCAGCATCTACTTCTTTGCTTTTTTTTTCTTTTTTCTTTTTTTCTTCTTTGTATATGTATTCATTTTCTTTTAAAAATTTTAATGTATCTTTATCAGTTACATTTATTACACATCCTTTTTTAATAATTCTACCTGCATATCTCCAATTTTTTGTTAATTGTATTTCCATAATTTTTTTTTTAATTAGTTGGATTAATTTGTCTTATTTCAAAATCCATTGATTTTCTAAATATACCAGAATCTCCACTTGTATCATCAAATAAATCATTATAACTTTTAAATTGACTTGATTGTATTTGTTCATTTCCATAAGTTCCTTCATTTATTCTGTCCATTGCAACCCTTATTTTTTGTGCTAAATCTGATGCTTCGTTGTACGTTTCACAATAACAACTAATCATAACATCATTTGTATCTAGTGTTGATGGTCCTTCCTTAGTATCATTAGGCGTTACTCCTGTAACATCATATATAATAAAAGGAAAAGCAGTTGTTTGTGGTGCTACATTTGGAAATATACGCGTTGATACAATATTTGTTATTGTGGTATCACTACTTAAAATATTATATATTGATTTTCCTATTTGCATTATCTTCCTAAAACACCAAATTTTTTGGTTCTTTTTGTATGGTTATTAATTAATCTTTCAACAATTTTATTTGCATCATTTCTAGCATTTTGATTTACTATTTGTTTGGTTTCGTTAAATGCTGGTAACATAAAAGGTTGGTCTTGTCCAAAACCTTTTCCTCCAAATTTAATTTCACTACCAAATTCTACCCAAGCTCCATAAAATCCAGATTTGCCATACATTTTATTTCTATTTTTTCCTTTATAATCCTCAGATTTTTTTGCAAATTTACCCTTAACCCTTGGACCAATATATCCACCCATGTTTTTTCTACTTGTTCTTGTTGAAAAAAAACCAATACTTCTTCCTAATCTACCTGTTCCTCTTTTACTAGTATTGGATATTTTATTAGCATTTATTTGTGCTTGCCTTTGCATTGGTTTGCTGGTTTCCCTCCAAAAAGCATTCCATGCCTTACCTTCACCATTTTTTATTTGTTTAGGTAATTGCTCAAACATACGCTGTATTTCCTTAACGCCAAAAACTTCTACACCTTTATGAGTTATTGCCATTAGTCTTTATTTTCACAAATTATTTCCAAAAATCTAGTACGACCTTCTATTTCATTTATAACCTTTATAAAATAATCTTTACTATCAAAACGTAAAAAAGATTCCAATGTTAAGCTACTCATGTCCAAGTTTCTTATATATACATGCAATCTGGTCATACCTGTTATTTTACTTGATTCATCTGTTTTTTCACTTCCACCCTTCCATTCAATAGCCGCCCAAACTGTTCTAAATAGTGTGTAAGCTCTGGTTTTTTCACCATAATCATTTTGACTTAATGGTGAATTAATATTATATATTTCAACACGCCTATCTAGTTCTCCTATTGTCATCCTACAATCTGTACTTTATAAGTATTTAAAAGCCACTTAACATTTTGCGGCAATTCTGTTGCTATTCTACCTATTACAACACTAGACCTATTTTCATAAAGGTTTCCGATTGTCAAAAGAATAGCTTGTTTTATTATATCTGGAACATCAAATATACTTCCATAACCAACTGTGTATCTTGCAAAAACAGCATCATTTCTTTTTGCTATGTTTGGAAAACTTTGACCATCAGCCAATTGTATTTGTGATGGTTCATAATTTAGTTGAGTATTATAAATAGTTGAATCTAATAAAACAGAATTTTCTGTGCCACCTAAAGATGATATTTTAAAAGTAGCATCATTATTTCCTGATAATATTGTTAATGTATCATTTAAGGAATATCCACTACCAGCAACAACCAATTCAACACTAGTTACATTTCCATTTGTATCAGCGGTAGCATTAACTTTAGCTCCAGACCCATTGCCACCAGCACATTCTAAATTAGTATTAACTCCAACTGTATAACCACTTCCAGCATTGTCTAAAGTAATTATTGATGGAATTGTTGTTGCACCACCTGGAAAATATTTAACATTAGCAACCGAACTTACTTTACTTTTAAATAAAGTTTCTAACTCTTTAAAACTACTAGCATATTGTTCAATAACAGTATCAATAAAAAATCTGTTTGTGTATTCCTCACATAGTTGTGTTGCAGCCTTTATCAAAGATGTAATATAAGTGTCATCTGCACTTGTATCAACTCGTAAATGTGCTTTTGCCTCAGTTAAAGTAACAGGAAATGTACTGGCGGCTGTAATTACTTGATATGTTTTCATTTTGTTTTGTTATAAAAAAAGGAGTGATGGTATATCCACCACCCCTTTTCAGAATTAATTATTAATACTGTTATGATTGTATTAATGTACTAAATGCTGTTGTACTATCAGTTGTCATTCCATCAACTAATGTTGTAACAACCATAGATGCTTGCCCTCTTCTACCTAAAGTATATGGGTCAAACAAAATGTCAATTCCACCAAACTGCGCTAGATGACATCTTGAAAAATCTCCAAATAAAGCATGTGCCTTACCAGAAGCTCCACCATTACCTACATTTGTTGAAAAGAATCCAAAATAATTGTTTAATTCTTTATCAGCAATATTCCATAATGGTGCAACACCTGTAGTTTGTAGCAATGTTCTAATCGAAGCATAAGCATCTTTATCAAACAAATATGCCATTCTTGCTCCTTCCAATGGTACATTATTACCTAAAACAAAAGCCTCAAGGTCAATAAAAGTAGATGCAGCCAATGTTGAATCAGTTGAACCTGCTCCTGCATCCGCAAAAATTGATTCTGGGGCACTAGTAATATCATTAGTTCCTAATAAAGCTTTTTCCCATGTTGATGCTACTGATTGTGCCATATTTCTTCTAATCGCAGCCTCCAAACCTGAATTTTGTGTCATTGCTTCCATACTCATATCAACAACTGATATTAGTTTTTTTGGTGATAATGTTTTAGCAGTTATTGCATTACCAGTAGCCGATACATCAGAACTTACATCCTCAGTAACAAATGATGATTCTATACCACTAATAATTGGAAATTTTGCATCTGCCACACCTGTGTAAAGATTTGCACCTGCACTTGTTAATACTAAATTAGCATCCAGTTGGTCTGTAAAAGATTGTATTTCTGTACTTTTTATATCACCTGCTGTTTGCATTGCTCTATTTTCCAACACAGATGCTGGTATAGCCACTCCAGTATATGTTTGACCAGTATATCTAGCCTGTGCTCTTGCTTCTTGGTCCATTTCTTTAGTTAATCCTTCAAGTTTACCAGTATATGCTTGACGCATTGCTTCTTGAAAAGAATATTTTGAAATGTCTTTATCTACTTTTTCAGATACAGTACCAGATACTACTGCAGCATTACGCTTTATAGTTTCCATTTTTTCTGCTCTTGTAATTTTAACGTCAAGATTATCCACTTCCTCTAGAAGCGCATCTACTTGCTCGTTTTCCTCAGAGGTTAAATCTCTTTCCTCAGTTGTTGCAACATCCTTAATGTTTTCCAACTGAGAAATAATGTCTGACCTTTCCTCTTTTAAATAAATTGATGTTTTCATTTTTAATTTTTTTTATTTATTTTCTCTTTTTTAATTCAATATTTAATGAGATAAGAGAATTTCTCACCAAATTGTTTTCCTTTTCCTCTATTATTTCCTCAATATCTTCGACCAAAGATTGTTTGTATTGTTCCAAACCTCTTTTGGCAACAACCAAATCACTCTCAGCCATATTATAAGCTGGATATGTTACCGGACTAACATCATAAAGCCTATCAATCTTTTTAATTGTTCTAATGTTATTTCCAGAATCATCTGTTGACCAATCATCCTCTGCAACAGTAAAGGCAAATGAACTTTGTGTTATATCACCACGCTTCATTGATATGGCCAAATCTTTACCATACGTTGTATTAGGCATATCAAATTCGTACTTTAATCCTTTTTCATCAGCATCCAATCTTAATGTGCCTGATGTATTTCTAGCTAATATTAAATTAGGGTCATGGTTTATTAATGCCCTTACATCAGACTTGTTAATTAATTCTTCTGTAAATGCTCCTTTTTCTATATATTCATAAAACCCTCCTAAATTATTACTTCTGGAATCATAAACACTAGCATGTCCAACAACTACATCAACGCCCTCATCTGATTGTTCTATTCTGGTTTCAATATTAAATATTCTTTTTTCCATAAAATCTATTTTATTATTTTTTTTATTCATTACATTCATAATATCCTCATGGCTTTTAAATGGCATATAAACTGTTTGACCATCCAATGTATGTTCATGAAAACCACTTCCACCCATTTCTTTAGCCATATCTGTCGCCTCTTTTTTTGTGGTAAATAATGGCATTTCTATTCCATCATTTATCATTGTTCCAACTTTGGCTCTTTTATTTTTATCTTCTTTCATTTTTTTTACAACTGGATGATTGCTTGGTAATAAATCTGTGTCATGTTTACCTCCTCTAAACTTACCATTTTTTAAGGCATAATTAAAACTATTGCAACGGGCAAATGCCCACTGCTCTGGACTTTTTACACTAGGTCGTACCGACCCTGGATTTGTATTATATGCGCCCACTCCTCTGTTAAATACCTTTACCATTGTTTTATATGATACTTTTGTATTCCAACTTTTTTTTGAGCTTTTTACATCATCGTTATGTTCTTTTACTTTGTTTTGTAAAGCTGTTTTTACTTTTTCTGTTACCCTTTCCTCTGATTTTTTTTCCTTATCTATTTGGTCCAATTTTTTTATAGCCCACTCAACACCACTTGTTCCTCCCCAAGCATCGTACATTATGCCTCCACAACCTTCGTCATAAGGAACATCTTTATGTTGTTGATGTCTTTTAAATGATGCCATTCTTGCAATGGTTTCTCTACTTATACTTTCCCTATTTGCCAATTGTCTGGCTCTTGTCCATCCAACTTGCGTACCACATGTGCTACCATTTTCCTCTTTATATTTTATTGCCCTTTTTGCATTGTTGGTTGCCGCCTCTGGATAATCATTATATGTTGCTGTTGCTCTATAATTTTTGTTAGCATTTTCTGCTGCCTCTTTGCTTGAATAAATACATGAACCATTTTGGCCCCATTTCCATTTTCCATTACTACATTTTTTAGCTGGCATCTTCTCCTATTTTTTCTATTGTTGTCATATTCATTTGCATAAAATGTTTATCACCACCCTCAATAGAGTTCATGTTTTCTTTTCTTCTCACTTCATTGACACTCATATATCCATTTGTTATTGCAGTTCTGTATGATTCTGTTCTTGATTTAACGTCTCCTCTTAATAAACCATTAACATTAAATTCAACAAATGTTTTACCTATTTCATTGGTTCTAAATAATTTAAGGTTGATTTCTTCTTCTATTCTAGTTATATATGGCATTAGTGTATATGTAACAAATTCCTGTGATTGCATTTCGATATTATTAAAACTTGATTTGCTTAAATCTTTTAATAAATGAGGTGGTATGTTAAAAATTCTAGCCACCTCTTCTATACTAAATTGCCTTGAACTTAGAAATTGTGCTTGTTCGGGACTAATTGAAATTGGTTTAAAAGTTAATCCTTCCTCTAATACTATTGTTGAATTGCTATTTTTTAATTTTCCATAGTTATTATTAAAACTAGTTTTAAGTCTTTGCAATGCTGTATCACTTAATGCTCTGTCTGTTTGTAAAATTGAACTAGGTTTTGCACCATTGGAAAAAAATGTATTACCAAACTCTTGTAAATTTTCTGAATATTTTAATGCCTTACTGCATTGGTCAACTGGACTGATACCAGTAATACCATCATCTGTTAGTGTTTTAAAATGTAATACATCACTAGAATCCATTATGGCTCCTTTGTCAATTTGATAAAAAACCTCACCTTCATTTACAACAACCTTAACATCATCAGGATTTAGGCAAATTAATTCTGTTGGGGTTCCACCATTATTTCTTATAATTTGTACAAAGGCATTACCATTTGTGCAAATGCAAAGCATTATAAATTCAAAAAATGTAATTTTATTTTGATAATAATTAGGTTTAAATTTTACCAATTTATATATAGGATTATTAACCGCCTCTATTTTATCACCATTGTTTTGTCTAGTAAAAACAGATATAGGCAACGAACTAACACTTTCGGCCAATAATCTAATAGCACACCATACAGCAGTTAATGTTAATGCCTTATCTGTATCAAAACTATTATTATCGTGAAATAATGTATTTAAACCAATGTGCCTTTTATTGGTTTTTTTTGGAATGAATACGTTTGTGATTCTTTCGAGTAAAGTCAAAGGATATTATTTTTCACAATAATAAAAAATAAAAAACCTATAAAAAAATAAAATCGACCTAATTTTTTAACACACCTATAATGTTATTATTCCTCTATTATCATAAACACTATCACCAGATTCTGTTGTCAAATAACAACCTAATGCCATAATTAAAGCAATAACAGGGTCAACTTTTTCTTTGGATTTATTTTTGGCTACTTTTATATTACCTGCAGGGTCCTCTTGCAACGACACATTGCTAATGCACCAATTCATGCAAGGGTTATTATTATGTATAATATTTTTGGCCAATATTTCTGCCTCGAGTGTTTTTGTTGGCATTGACATACTTACAAAACCTTGTCCAAAAGGGTCCATGTTAGCGCCATCATTTTGTAAATCAATAACAATTTGTGATGCATTCCATCTATCATAACATATACTTTGAATTCTATATTTTTTTGATAAATCGTTTATTTTTTTTCTAATAAAATTATAATCTGCAACATCTCCTGTTGTTCCATATATATGTTTTTGTTTTAACCAAGTAACATAATCAACACTATCGCGTTCACTCCTTTTTTTGGCATTATCCTCAGGTATAAAAATATATGGTATAAAAACAAATTTGCCATCTACGTTAAAAAGCAAAACAAAGGCTGTTAAATCTCTAGTGGATGCCAGGTCCAAACCACCCCAACACTCTCTACCTTCTAATGTTTTATAGTCAAAATTGTCATAACACGCTTCCCATTCCCCAGATGTTAGCCATGCACTTTGAGAATCCGTCCATTGATTTAACATCAATCTTCTAAATGTATTCTGATATGATGGTACATCTTTTGCTCTTTGGCTTTCCCTTTCCATATATTCCTTTTTAAGGCTAACACCATAATTTGGATTTGCTTTTATCCATGTTGATTCCAACGTAATGTCATCATCCATATGGGCCTCGTATATTACAGAATAAAATGTCTCATCAGTTATGGTACCATCACTTACTTTTTTTGCATAACTATATATTTCATAGCATATTGATTGTTTGTCATACCCTGCTGTTGTAATTGCAATGGTCAAAGGTTGCCTTCTAGACCCTACTGATGTTGTTAAAGTGTCCCACAAATCACGATTTGGTTGTGTATGAAGCTCATCAAAAATAATACAGTTAGCATTAAAACCATGTTTGGTTTTACTATCAGAACTAATTGCCTGATAAAAATTACCTTTACTTTCATTTACAATACTATTTCTAAAAACTTTGGCTCTGTTGGTCAGTTCATTATTTTGCATTACCATACCTTTGGCTATTTCAAAAACAATACCTGCTTGGCTTCTATCCCCTGCTGCACTATAAACCTCGCTTCCTCTTTCCTCATCTGCAAATAACATATACAATCCTATGGCGGCACAAAGCGTGCTTTTTCCATTCTTTCTAGGAACTTCAATAAAAACTGTTCTGTATTTTCTTAAATTTGTTTTTTTATTTTTCCATCCAAATATATCACCTACTATTTTGATTTGCCAATTTTCTAATTTAAATTTTTGATTGGTAAACTCTCCCTTTGTGTGTGTTATAAATGTTTCTATAAATCCAATTGCTTTTTTTGCGGCGTTTTTATCAAAAAAATATTTAGTCAAAGTAGTTATTTATTTGTGTATTATTATTTATAGTTGGTGCATTTATACTGGCTCTAGCTACAGGTGTTAATCCAAATTGTGTTGCCAGTTTTAAAGCGGTATTAAGCGCGTCCTTTGCAATTTTTTGGTATGGTACTGCTTGTGCATGTTTTATTGTTCCATCTGTATTTTTAAAAACCTGTATTCTTCCTTTTTCCCTTAGTAACATTTCTGTTTCTATATACAAACTTATTTCATTACAATATGCTTCGATTAATCTTAAATCAATATTGTGTAACATATTTAAATTAAATAATTGATTCGTAACTTTATACCATTCTTTTTTTCCTATTTCAGATAACAACGCAGGTGGGTCTGGTATATTAGCAACCAAATCAACTTGCATTTCGTTTTCAACAATGCGACTAACGTCCAATGTACCTTGCATTTCCTTAATCTTTGTTGGTAATTTTTTCCTGCCTTTTCCCATTTTTAAATTTTTCTATATAATTTTCTAATGTGTGGTTTGTTTTCCAATTTAATATTTTTTTGGTATCATTTTTTATTTCATATACTCCATATCTTTCACCTTTTTTTTCTGGTATCATTATTATGTTATCACTAAACATTCTTGCTACATCTATTATTTTATAATTTTTTTCTGCGGTTAAATACCATTCGTGATTTTTATTTTGTGTTAATATTAATTCCAAAGCATTTATTATATCATCAATGTGTGTGAATTGGCGTGTTTGTTTTCCATCATAAACGACGGTTAATGGTTTTTGCTCATTGTATTGCTTTTCAAAAATTCCTATTACTGTTGCATAATTACCAGTGCTTATATGATTTTTTCCATACACATTATAGAAATAACATATTTCATAATTTATTTTAAACCATTTGGAATAATTTTTTATCAATTCAACCATTTTGGATTTTACCCAAGAATATGGGCTTAAATTTTCATTATTACCAAATTTTGAACTACTTGCAGAATAAATTAATTTTGCATTCCATTTTTTACATTGTTCAATAACCTTGCTGGTACCATATAAATTGCTTTTGTACAAATATAAAACATCTTTAAATGAAGGTACCACCCTTGAATATTCTCCAAAATGAAAAACAATATCATGTTTTTGTAAATTGGCTATTTCCCAACTATTTCCATAAACATAATTTATTCCTTCTATATGATTTGTGGAAGTTCCTGTAAAATAATTATCCAAACTTGTCAAAATATAATTTTTATTTTTACTTAATTTTTTTAATAAATTACTTCCTATATATCCTGCCCCACCAATTACCAATATTTTCATTTTTTTTCTTTGTAAAAATCTTGCAATAATTTATTTTTTATTTCCTTTACTTTTTTTAATTTAAAATTTTTCTCTAGATTTTTTAGTTTATTCCAATCTATTGTTTTTTTTCTTACCAGTTTATTTTTAAAATGTCCTTTCCAATCCACATAATGATGTGGTCTATCATACCTCATAATTGTTTTGACATATTGTGGCCATATTTCTTCTAATGATTTTGTTTTTAAAACCTTTTTTTCATAAGCATTATTTTTATATAATTCGTCTTGATTGCCTCCTTTCATTTTAGCCACAGTACTGGTTTTATCAACAGTAAATGCATTAAATAATATTGTGCAATAGCCATTGTCCAAAACCTGTAAACATAAATCAACATCCTCATTATATTTTAATCTCCATCTATATGGCATATTATTTTTTATTAACATTGCACTATATGCGTGAACATTTAAATAAAATGGTTTTTTATCACTACAACCTGGCACGACAAAAGTGCTATAATTAAAACCAGTTATTGCTACATTTTCATATCTGTCTGTAAAATCCTCAACTGTTTGTAATGCCTTTTTTGCATTGCATGGTATTTTTAAACCTCTGTTTATTCTTCTAATTTTATGTATGTTGTCATCAAAAAGCCAATGTCTATCATATCCTTTTTTTATACTATCTTCCCATGCAAAATTTCTCGCTGGATAACTACCAACACCAAGATTTTCAAAAGGCAATTCCATAACATATTTTTTTCCTAATACATCACAATAATTTTTATATTCTTGTGGTTCAACCAATATTTTAAAATCAACATTATCCTTAATAAAAAACCTAGCAGTCAACGGATTTTCCCACCTGCCTTTTGATACAATATAAACTGGATATTTATTCATATTTTAAACTTGATAAATCCTTTTTTTCTGTATATGGATAATTGGTTGACCATGTGTCCTTGGTTTTTTTACTAATAATTATATTGTATTTTTCCATAAATTCAAGCCTGTCATTATCATTTAAAAAATGAATTACTATTTTTAATGTATCTTCTTTTGATTCAAATTCTGGCATACCAACCCATTCGCTGGTCTCGTCACTTGAATTTACCTTATTAACCTCATCATCCATATTTTTCCAAACATCAATTCCCCAGTCATTTAAATCCATACTATCCCATTCGTTTCCTAAAACCGACCAATCCCACTCGCCAAAACTTGCATTATCTTTTATTATAAATTCTTTTTTTTGTTCTTCGGTTAATCCTTTTGCAATTTTTACAGGAACATTTTTTAGTCCTGCTTTTAAACATGCTCTGTATCTCATATTGCCACCTAGAATTATATTATTTTCGTCAATAACAATAGGCCTTAATTCCAACATTTCTGGAAATTGTTTAATGCTATTAACCAATTTATTAAATTTTGCATCATTAATTATACGAGGATTGCTCTCGTTTGATTTTATTTTTTTTATATCCATTTAATTTTTTTTTAATGTTGGCTCTGTCCTAATTAATGTAGGAAAACCACCAAATTCCTTTGCAATTTCTTGCATATAATTTCCACATTTACATTTGGCTTCTTTTGTTCTAACAGTCCCTTCAAAAATTTCTAAAGTAGCTTTTTCTAATTTTTTTTCTATTTTACATATTTTACAAAAATATTTAAACATTTTATTTGGTTTTAGTTTGAACC
>CEVB01017159.1_pt1 | contig 11468 bp, 10 predicted proteins | sample 531381 | NCBI WGS metagenome assembly CEVB01 (sample SAMEA2622763, study PRJEB7988) | marine metagenome | biome: marine biome (ENVO:00000447); feature: surface water layer (ENVO:00002042); material: "saline water (ENVO:00002010), including plankton (ENVO:xxxxxxxx)" | depth 5 m | reverse complement strand
AATAATATTCAAGTATTACAACTTGATGTTGCTATGACAAATGTAATAAATACAGTTGCAGATGGATCAATCACATCAGTAAAAATTGCTGATGGAACTGTTACAAAAACAGACCTTGCATTTGATCCAGATGATGAAGCTGCAGCTTTAGCGATAGCATTAGGATAAAATAGGAAAATAAAATGGCAAACACATTTAAAAATGCAATAAAATCAAATGTAACTACTACAGGTAGTAATTATGACACTTTATATACTGCACCAAGTAGTTCTGGTAATACTGCGATTATTCTTGGTCTTGCTCTTGCAAATAAAACAACATCTGCTGTTACAGTAAAAGTACAAATAACAGACACATCTGCTTCTAATGCTACTATACAACTTTTAGAAGATGTAAGTATTCCAGCAAACACTACATTAGAAGTTTTGGGTGGACAAAAATATGTATTAGAAGCAGGAGATATATTAAAGGTAAGGGCTGGAACTGGAACTGCTATAGACGCATTTTTAGGAGTAATGGAAAGGACTTAGTAAATGCCTATTTCAAAAATTAATACGTTTGGTATTGCCGATAACGCAGTTATATCATCAAAAATTGCACAGGATATTGTACTTGCAGAGGATATTGCTAACAATGCAGTTACAGTAAATGAACTCGCAAATAATGCTGTAACTACAGATAAAATACTAGATGGAACAATTATAACAACTGACCTTGCAAATGATGCTGTAACTACAGTTAAAATATTAGATGGAAATGTAACTACCGCTAAAATTGCAAATGATGCTATAACTGTAGATAAAATGGGGGATAATGCTGTAACATTAGGAACTCATACTACTGGTAACTATATGTCAAATGTTACTGCTGGTTCTGGTATTAGTATTACACATACACAAGGAGAAGGATCGAGTGCAGCTATAGCTATAGATCATTCCGCTGGTTTTCTTGTAACTCCTAATTCAGTAACATTAGGAACACATACCATAGGACAGTATGTAGGAAATATTAATACAGTTTCTATAGGTGATTTTAACGGAACAGTTCATCCTATTGGTATAGGAACAGCTACACAGTATTCTGGTGATAAACAACTTTATACTTTATCTTTAGATATGACAGATGATTTTAATTTTTTAGGAGAAGTAAAGGCACAATCGTATGTTGATATTCATTCAGTTGCTGTTCCTATTCCTGGCCAACCTTCCAACTTTCTTTGCAATGTAGGAGATGCTAATAGTTTTAAAATTACTTTAGTGACAAATTCTAGTGTTATATTTAGTGCCGTTCCTACTTCTACAAGTGAAACAATGATATGGACAATTACAATACAACAAGGTTCTGGGCCTTATACAATAACTTATCCAACTAATGTTCATTGGCCTGGTGGAATAAAACCAACTCTTTCAACTACAAATGGAGCTATAGATCAATTTGTCTTTATGAAAACAGGTGGTTCTTCCAACATATATGGATTTACTGTAGGACAAGACATTAAAGCACCAGCGTCACCATAGGAGTAGTTCTATGAGTATGATGATGAAATTAATAAATGCGGCTGCTGGTCAAGTTCAAGGTGACTTAATATATTTTATAACTGGGGCAGGCAATAGTTCACAATTAGCAAGATTAAGTTCTGTAAATGTGGATAGTGGTGAAGTAAGACATGGTGCTAATTTTGCAGGCACTGGTGTTTATTCTAATGCTGGAACAGATTTTTCAACTGGAAATCCTATAGGAGCTCCAAATTATTTTGGAACTTGGGGATATAGTGCTACTACTATGGCTGTGGGAGATGATGGTTATATTTATTGTATAGGTCAAACACAATTAAGTAATACTTATAGTAATACAGGCCCATATACTGATTTTTTTATGAGGTTTAATCCTAGCACTTTAGATCCAGATCCTGGCTTCTTTTATAATATGCTTAATCAAACATCTGGAATTGGTCAATCTTCTGGTGCTTCTATGTCTACCGATTTTTGTTTTCATCCACCATCTGGTTCTGTAGTTGTTGCTGGTGGAACTACAAACATAGCAAATGGAGCAATAGTAGCAAGTCAAGTGGTTAAAATTGATCCATGGCCTTCTACTCCAGTTGATGCACAAGCTAGTGGATATTATCATAGTTCTACAAATCCTAATGGTCGTATATATGGGTCAATATCTACAGGTGATAGTTATGATATTGCTGTGAAGAACACTGCCCCAGCAGGTGGTGTAACACATACAGTTATTACATACAGAGCAAGAGTAGAAACAAATGGATCAGACATAATTGCACTGGGCACTTGGGCTCCACCTAGTTCTGCAACAGATAGTGCATTATATTTCAAAAAAGGTATAGATTTTAGACCAACTGGTTCAAGTACAACTACAACAAACGCTCAACGTCCATCACCAGATCCATTTACTGAAATGACAGGTGAAGAGTTTCCAAGAGATGGATTGGGAGCAAATGTTTCGTGGAAGAATCATTCAATTGCTTCTTCTCAAGCTGGTATTGTTAATTTATTTTACAGGCCTGGTAATCCAACTAACAACACGCCTGGACAAATTTTTGTAATGACTCCACAAACTGGTGGTAGAAATTTATTTCAAGTGCCAGAGGATGGTCATAAACCAACTCGTTTTAATCATGGAGTTGGTGATAGTACTATACCTAATGGTGGGGAAATGACTCTGCTATCAGGAGAAAAATACGGAGGAATTTTAGTAACTCCATACGGAGGTGGATCAGCAAATTTTTCTAGTGTAAATGATCGTAATGGAACTGCATTTCCAGATTTTTCAAGTACTCATAGTGGTGCTGGAGTACAAATTTTAGATTTAGACACAAGAGAAAAAAACTGGTACAAAGCCAGACATACTGGAATAGCTCCTTGGGCAATCGTAGGACAACAAGGAACTCTTTCAGCAAATACAACCTGTGAATTTTTACCACTATCTAATAATCCAAATAATAAAAATCTTACTCAATTTGTTCAAACAAAAAATGGAAGAGTATTTGGTATTACAGACTATGAACTCGAAAATCATATATCTCCTCATGGCGGATTTAGAATACATGAACTTTTTATTGGTGATCGAGATCCAAATGATTACTATAGAAGGTCTATTTCTTGGGGTAATAGTGTAATTGTATCTGGAAGAGCAAATGGTGGAACTGGAGTATGGCCACCTAGTATTAATAGTAGTAACGCTTGTACAGGTAATCTTAGTTTAAATAGTAAAACTTTTAATGATATTAAAGCTCTAGGAAAAACTAGATGGTTAGATCAAGGACATTCTTATATGCAAGATGTTCCTACAGACACTATTTATCTTAGAGAAAATACAACTATATATGCAATTAATCCAAATACCAGAACTAATATAACATCAGAGGATTTTGCAAATCAAGGAGTTCATGCACATCATACTGGACATTCTTTAATAGACCCATCAGCAAATGTTAATGTTCAAGGAGTATCAGGCGGTTCAACTGTAAATCAAGAGGACTTTTTTCCGTCTATAACTTTTAGTGAGGGAGCAAACATAACGATTGATAATCCAGGCGCAAGTAATGAAAGAGGATATGATCGTGTAGGAGATACTACCTTTGACATGATTTATGGTGATGATAGTAGAGTATATTTAGCACTAAAAGCAAAAGTTTATAATGGTGCTCGTACTTTGCCTAGTTGTCATACTTTAATTAGATTTCATACTGGAAAAGATGGAACTGAATTGGTTGCTGGAGTATCAGGGCCACATCCACATGAAATTAATGGTATGAAAACTTGGAATAACTCAAGCAATCCAACTGCATATGATAGACCACAACATAGAGAACAGTATTACTATGGTCTTTTTACTGCTCATGATAATTGCGAATACGGGCCTAGTTCTAATACAACTAATTATGGCCAATATCACTACAATGCCTTTGCAGCTGGACATACAGGAAATTGGAGTGAGGTAAATTTAGTTTATGATAATAAGAGAGATAATGTCATTTGTGTAGGAAGAAGAGATTTTAATAGTGGAGATTCTTATCGTGGTACTACTTCCACTGGCCCTACTGACAATGCAGCTTTTTCAAGAGTAGTAGCAATACCAGTTAATACTGGATCAACTGTAAATGGTTTAAATGATTGGGGTAGTGGTTGGCCTGGAACTTTGGATAACCTAGGCACTAATAACTATATGCCTAGATTAGCACAAGATCCAAGAGTGGGTGCATCATATGGTTCATCTGGTGAATGGACTACTCAACAAGGCAGAATTTATACTCGTCTAACTGAATGGTGTAATTCTGATACTGGTAATAATCCCTCTGGTTATGAAAGAGGTGGATTTTTAGCTGGAGAAGTAAGAAATGTTACTATAAATGGAAAACCTACTACTCCTAATATGGATAGAGAACATCCTACATTACCAAATAGAGGTTCTCAAATATATTTTTCTGGTATGAGTATTGATGGTGATACACAACCATATTCTGGTAATCAATATCAAGGTCATGGTGGATGGCCTCATGGAGAAAATAGAATAGGTGCAATGCCTCGTCTTTCAAATCCTAACAGTGGATCTTCACCTGAAGTTAAGATGGGATTTGGTAATATTAATATGAATCATAATACTTCTAATGTAGGTGCTAACAATACTACTTTATATCATGCTAAAATAAGATTAAAAACTACTCAAACAGTAGCAGTAAATTCAGATAATAATGAAGAGGGTATTAGGTGTATTTGGTATTATAAAGGTGCATTTCATGGTGTAACAACATATAACGAAGGAACTTATGTTTATATGCCAGAACCAGAACATGATACTGCAAATGATAATCATAATACTGTACCTCATTATGTAAGTCAATGTGAGTCTGGACAAAACACATATAATAATCTCATATATGGTAATAATGTTAGATTAGGAACAGCAGAAGGTTGTAAAAACGCAGATTGGGCTGCTTGTGTTGCTCCAGGCGGAATACTTTGTATACCAAAACAAGATAGTGGATATAATAAAGCAGGATTTATAGGAGTTAATTTAGGAACAAGAGATATCTTAAATAGATCTGGAGCGCCCCTTGAACAAGGATTACCTTTTGAAGCTCCTTCAAGTGTAAATCCAAATAACAAACAAATAAAACAAATGGTTGTAACTTCTACTGGAAAGATATGGGCTATACTGGACTATGAAAATCCAAGTGCATCAACTCTTCAGTTTAGAATTTTACAAGTTGTTTTTAATTCAAATTATACAAGTGTTACTTGGAGTGGTGGTCTTTACACTTCACAAGCAAGTAATGCAAATTCTGGTCATGTAAAATTTTATAGAACTGTCTGTGGAAATATGCCTCAATCCAAAATGGAATGGGATGCAGTATAAATAGAATAGATTAGGAGAAATTGATGGTAGAATACTATAATGAAAAAACAAAGAAAACTGCAAATTGGTCTGATATTGTAAGTCAAAATCCAACTGCAAGTTTTCCAAAAGTTCCATCAGACGATATTGCAAAACATTTTGGTTGGGAAGTTTTATATAATGGAGAAGTACCAGAGGTTTCTTTTGATGGTTTAAAAGTTCTTTCTTTTGACGGAATAGAAAAAAATGAACAAAATCAATGGATAAAAAAATGGTCAGTTGTCAATAGACATAAAGCATATAAGGATGCAGATGGAAAAACTATAACAAAAAAATCTCAAGATGACGCATATATAAAAAGTCTTACTGACAATCTTGAAGTTTCAAATAGATCAAAAAGAGATATGCTATTAAGAGAAACAGACCACTATGGTTTATCTGATGTAACTATGAATGCAAAAGTAAAAACATATCGACAAGCTTTAAGAGATTTACCAACACACGAAAATTGGCCTGATTTACAAGAATCAGATTGGCCTACTCTTTCATAGGAAATTAAGATGCCTTATTTAGGAAAACAACCAGTAAATGTAATAAAAAACAACGCAGTATCTACAGATACAATTGTAGATGATGCCGTTACTAATGCAAAGGTAGCACCTAGTGCAATTAATACTACTGAACTTGCAGATGATGCTGTGCATACTGCAAAGATAAATGCTAATGCAGTTACTGATGCAAAACTTAATGATAACGCAGTTACTACAAACAAAATAGTTGATCTTAATGTTACACAAGGAAAACTTGCAGATGAAGCAGTAAGTGAAGCAAAATTACACGCTGGTAATATACCGACAAATAATTATGTTTTGACAGCTGACTCTGGTCAGCCTGGTGGATTAATTTGGTCACAACTTAGTAATCTGCCTGGAAGTGGAGCATGGGAAAGTGTAGCAGGGGGTAATTTTTCTGGTGTAACTTCTATTACTCAATCATTTGATCAAAATTATTTGTATAGACTTTTATTATTTAATTTAAGAACAGAAGGTTCAACAAATCTTACTATAACACCAGCAATTCAATTTTATTATGGTGCTGGAGCAGGAACAGTAGAACCTACAATTGTTCACTATAGAAGGTTTATTAATGGTAATTCTGGAACTTGGTTTCCTAATAATTATAATAATTTGAATCGTGGTGCTCTTGCTCATGCTATGCCAATAACTCAAGTTGGTAATGCTAATGATTCGACTAGTTCGACATATGATGTTTATATTACACAACCCAACGCAGTTTCAAGTTCTAATCATATTTGGAAAAGAGCACGATATTGGTCTAGAGCATGGGGTTGGTATGATTCCAATTCAACATCCTCATATTCAAGATATGCTGAATCACAAGGTGCTGTTTTTAATAACACAGGTTCTTATAATGACATAACATCATTTAAAATTATAGATAATAATTTATCAAGTAATACATTTTCTGGAACTTATAGAGTATTAAGAATAGGAGCGACATAATGGCTACAGAAAAAATTATTGTAGATGGCGAACTTATAGAAGTTGATGAAAAAGATTCAAGACATTCAACTCAACATGGTTACACACAATCTGAAGTAGATGCACAAATATTAGAAATTCAAAAATCAGAAATGAGATCAGAAAGAAATAGACTTTTACAAGAAACTGATTGGACAGCAAATTCAGATGTTACTATGTCTGCAAAGATGAAAACTTATAGAAAAGCTCTAAGAGATTTACCGACACACAAAAATTGGCCTAATTTAAAAGAATCAGATTGGCCAACCAAACCTAGTTAGGAAAATAAAATGCCATTTATAGGAACAGAACCAGCTGTAATATTAGATATCATGCATGATGACGCAATAAAAGAATCATCAGTTGCACTTACCGCTGGTGGTAGTACTCCAGATACCATAAATGTTAATTTATCACTTGGAAATGTATTTCATGTTACAGCAACACAAAATACAACTAGATTTAATTTTCAAAATATACCCTCTGGAAAAGCAATAGGGTTTACTATGAGAATTACAAGAAACAATTCTAATGCAGCTTTCACAATAGATTTTACAAATAATAATGCATTTACTATAAAGTTTGCAGATGGTAGTGATCCTACAATTATGGCAGATGGTGAAACTGACATTTATACTTTTTATAAAGATGAAGCAAGTGATACAATTTTCTATGGTGCTTTGGCTGTTAATGCTGTTGCATAGTTATGATAGGACTAATACATGAGTACAATCGCAAGAAGAATGCAACAAGCACATTCTGGTGTTTTGCAAGATGGAGAGGTAAGTGATGTTTTTAATATCACTAACTATCGTGGTGGAACTAGCTTTGTCAGCACTGGTGTAGATATACTATCTCATGGCGGAATGGTTCAGATCACAAATGCTCTGGAAGATGGTATGTGGTATTACTATGATACTGAAAGAGGTGCAACATACGAAATAGCAAATGGTAATGATGATGTTTTAGGAACTGCCATTGGTGCTGGATATACAAGTAATTCATATACAGGCACAGAAAATATATCTACACAAGTATCAAACTCTTTAACATCATGGACTAATAGTGGATTTACTCTTGGTGCATCTACATCAATAAATGCTCAGTATGGTATTGGTTATACAAATAGAATCTATACAGCATATTCTTGGAGAAGAGCAAAACATTTTTTTGATGTTGTAAAATATACTGGCAATGGAGCATCAAGTAGACAAATCGCTCATTCGCTAGGATCTGCGCCTGGTATGATATGGTGTAAGAGAATTAGTCATTCTGAAGAATTTTTTGTATATCATAGAGGTGCCGCTGGTGGAGTTAATCCTCATCTTTATGGTCAATATTTAACTAAAGCGTCTTGGACAAGTACAGGTGGTTGGGCTCAAACTGCACCAACTACTTCAAACTTTAGTGTTGGTGGTTCGTTACCATCTGGTCAAACATTGAATGATAATGGTATAGAGTATATTGCTTATATTTGGGGTCATGATACTGGTATAGGTGGTGATCATATTTCTAAAATTCAATGTGGTTTTCATAGTGCTGGTGGTGGTCATACTACTGCTACAAATGGAGATACGATAAATACGCCATGGAGAGCTCAGTATATTGCTTGGAAAAATTATGGTGATGATGGTTATTGGTGTCAAACTGATAAAGTTGTTGGATTGCATACTGTATCTAATACTGGTGCTCATAATGGTGCATCAACTGATGATCGTGTAAAACATTTTCATGCAAAAACTGGTAGAAAAGAACAATTTGGTGATGTTAAATTTTTAGAAATGTCAGGTGCGAATCAACTAAAACTATTTAATGAATATAGTGGAAATAGAGCTCAGACCACAGGTAGTGGTGGTCAAACTATAATGCGTTTAATGGTTCGTGATGATGAAGGCACAAAACCACCAGAACACAAATCTGCAAATGCAACTCAAGGACACGTTTTTTCTACAACACGTAATGTAGCTTCTGGACATCTTAGTTCTAATAGAGTAGATACAGCATTACTTTTGACTCCAACTACCCAAATTTCATATTCATCTTTTCCTAATGTTGATTATGGAAGAGAATTAATTTTAAGTTCTCAATTTATGTCATGGAATGGAGCTATCATAAATTTTAATAATCATAATAGTGCTCAGAATCTTTATGAATATCCATTTACAGGTTATCATTGGAATACTCAAGGGGCAGCAGAAGATATTGTTGGAAGGCCAGGTTATTGGCCCACAAACTGGATGTATGATAACTTTACTGGTCAAACTGCTGGAAAACAATTTTCACTTGGTATGTGGACAAAAAAGTTCGGTTATCATTCTTTTGATCATTATATTGGTAACAATGCAAGTGATCGTAGTATTGCAACAAGTTTAGGCGTAAAACCAGAAATGGTGATTGTAAAACAAGTAAAAAATCATGCAAGTGGTACTAATTCATTTTCACAAACACTTATGTTTCATAAAGATATTGCATATGGTCAATCATATGGAACAAATGATTATCTACTAAAAGTAAATCAAAATGCTCCAAGAGAAAAAGTAGATAACTTTTGGGGAACAAGTGAATGGGCAAATTGGACAGGCCCTACAGATGCAAATCAGTATGGAATATCATATTTTAAAATTGGAAATCAGTCCCATGATATGGCTGCATATAGTAATGATAATGGGGTCGGGCCAAATGCAAATGGTGGTGGATATATTGCATGGAGTTGGGCAACTGTGCCTGGACTTAGTAAAATAGGTCGTTACACAGGAGATGGACAATCTACAAAAAATATTGATTGTGGTTTTACTAATGGTGCAAGAATGGTAATGATTAAAAACTGTTCTAGAACATCACCTTGGCTTTGGATTAGTGTAAATTCTACTATTGGTGGTAATGATAATTTTGCAGAAACTTCTTATAGTAATGCCATAGGAGTGAACCCAGCCGCAGCTGCAGCTGGAGTTTTTGTTGGTTCAAATAATAGTGATAGTTCATATTCTAGTACAAACAAAACTAAATGGTACGACACTAACACCACTGCAAATTATAATAATGCAGATATAATGGATCAAACTTCCACTGGTTTTCAAATAAAAAGTTCAGATGACAAAATAAATAGAACAAGTGACCACTACATATTTGCAGCTTGGGCATAGGAGAAAGTAATGTTTTATAACGAAAAGACAAAAGAAATTAAAAACTGGAATGAAATAAGATCAATGCACGAAGGAATAATTATGCCTAGTTCTGAAAACATTGAAATTGCAAATGATCTTGGTTGGAGTTTGATTACAAATCCTACAGCACCTACTCCTTCCAGTAATTTAAAAGTTGCAAAACAAGGAAGTCTTTCAAAGAATAAAGATGGAACACATTCTTACAAATGGACAGAAGTGAATAAATTTTCTAAAAAAGCAGACGAAACTGCATATTTAAAAACATTAGATGAAGAAACAGCAAAAGCTTTGAGAAATAAAAGAAATAAAAAATTATCAGAAACTGATTGGACTTCTGCTTCTGACGTAACTATGTCAGATGATATGAAAACATATCGTCAAGCTTTAAGAGATATTACAAAACATGAAAATTGGCCTAACTTAGAAGATTCAGATTGGCCAACACCACCAAGTTAAAACTATTGAATAAATAGATAAAAACAGGATAAAAGAAAATGCCTATTAGAAAAATTAACTCAAGAGCAATCGGTACGAATGTTATTCTTGCAGAAGATATAGATGCAAATGCAGTTACAACTGCTGAAATACAAGACACTGCTGTAACACCAGCAAAACTTAAATTAACTGATGCATTTGATTTTGCAAATGATTTAAAAGCAAGTGGTGGTATTGTAGAAAACTATCAAGCTGCAACCTTGTCAGGTTCAACTTTAAATTTAGATTTTGATAAAGGTAATAATTTTTATTACACATTAGGTAGTAATATTACAGGAGTTAGTTTATCTAATGTGCCTGTACCAGATGATGATCCAACAAGTGGAGATGGTACTGCATTTTATTTTAGTCTAAAATTACATCAACCAGCAACTGGAACATTATATTCTATTAATTGGCCAAACTCTGGAAGTCATGTGTTTAGATGGACAGGTGGTACAGTAAACGCACCATCAGTAACTTCATTAAATGGAGCTCATGATCTTTTCGGATTTTATACTCATGATGGTGGTGCAACAATTTATTCATTTACATTAGGACAGGATTTGAAAACGTGAGCGGAGTTAAAAAATTACTTTCTTCTTCTGGCTCTAGTCAAAGTCAAGCAGATCAAAATATAGATAGTTTTTTTGATGTAAGTAGTTATACTAATCAATCTAGAATATCAGGAAATCCTTATGATGTTTCATTAGGTGGACATTTAATGAATACATATTCAGTTGGAGCTCATAAAAGATTAGAAACTGGAGTTGATTTACGAGGTTCTTCTAGTCTAGAGTCTGATCAATATTTTTCATCAGTAAGATATGATGGTACTGGTTATCCTAGAGAATTTGATATTGGCATAGATCTAGCAAATAATCATTCTATGACTTGGATAAGAGGATTATTTAATACTACTACTGAT
>CEVB01011349.1_pt1 | contig 11479 bp, 9 predicted proteins | sample 531381 | NCBI WGS metagenome assembly CEVB01 (sample SAMEA2622763, study PRJEB7988) | marine metagenome | biome: marine biome (ENVO:00000447); feature: surface water layer (ENVO:00002042); material: "saline water (ENVO:00002010), including plankton (ENVO:xxxxxxxx)" | depth 5 m | reverse complement strand
AGTGAGAATGGCGGCGGTGATATGTTCGTGGTTGAGGCAGGCGCCAAGGCGCCACAAGATCTGGCGAAGGCTAAGCTGAATATCAGCAGCTGGCAGCTAAGTATTGACCCTGCACAGGAGTGGCAACAGATGTTTGCTGACGCCTGGCGTATGCACCGTGATTTTCTGTTTGATAAAGGTATGCGCGGCCTGGACTGGAATGCCAGTAAAACCAAATACCAGCCACTGCTAAAGCGGGTGACAGACAGATACGAGCTGGATGATGTATTTGCCCAAATGATGGGCGAGCTGAATGCCTTGCATTCGCAGGTACGCGGTGGCGAGTATCGTACCGATAGCATGGCATCACGGGCGGCCAGTCTGGGCGCTGAGTTTGAAAGTGATAACGCTGGCTTGGTGATCCGCCATATTTACCGCACGGATACCGATCTGCCGCTGCAAGCTGCACCTCTGGCCAGACCGGGCGTTAATGCAACTGAAGGTGATACCCTGATTGCTGTGAATGGCATAACGGTTAACGACGTACCTTCGCTTACCCAGACGCTGCGTAATCAGGCAGGCAAACAAGTTTTGCTAACGCTAAAACGTGGTAAAAAACAGTGGCAAACCGTAGCAGAGCCGGTAAGCACAGCACAGGATAATCAGCTACGCTACCAGGATTGGGTCGCTGCAAACCAGCAAAAGGTCGCGGATGCCAGCGACAGTCAGTTTGGTTATCTGCATTTATATGCGATGAGTTCCAATGATATTGCCAGTTTCGCCCGCGAGTTTTATGCCAATTTTGACAAACCCGGACTGATTATTGACGTAAGGCGTAATCGCGGCGGTAATATTGACAGCTGGATTATAGAGAAGCTGCTGCGTCGCGCCTGGGCATTCTGGCAGCCAACGCAGGGTGGGGCTTACACCAATATGCAGCAGGCTTTTCGGGGGCACTTAGTGGTGCTATCAGATCAGCTGACCTACTCAGATGGCGAAACCTTCTCAGCCGGTGTTAAAGCGTTAGGGCTTGGGCCTCTGATTGGCAAGCGTACCGCCGGTGCCGGCGTCTGGTTGTCCGGACGCAACAGGCTGGCTGACAATGGTATGGCGCGGGTAGCGGAAACTGCGCAATTTTCCATCGATGGCCGCTGGATTATTGAAGGTGTGGGCGTAGCGCCGGATATCGAGGTAGACAATCTGCCGTTTGAGCGCTTTAACGGCAAAGATGCACAGCTTGAGCAAGCCATTGCTTACCTTAAACAGAAGCTAAAAGCGCAGCCGGTTCCCGAGCTGAAGGCAGCGCCTTTAACGACGCCTTTTGCTGCGGATATTCGTCACTGATTATCACGCTGAAACTGTGTAAAGCCCGGACGCTATGCCGGGCTTTTTTATTACCGCATTTTGCAGATAACGTTGCTTTTAGCCAGCTGCCAGCTATGTTGTTATTAACACAAAACAGGAGTGTCGTATGCCAATATCACCAAAATTGAACGCAGAAATCCGGGTGTTAACACTGTTTAATCTTGATAGCGCTATGGAAGGAATAAAAGTACATAAGTCGGCTGATGCTGAAACGTTAGGTGCAATACAGCGCTTATACGAAAAGGGCTTGCTGACACAGCAAGACGGCGGTTATCTGACTGATCTTGGGATCCACTGCGCGGAGCATCTGCAAACCGCGCTACGCATTCTTAATGGTCCGGTGCAGCCGTCGTAGTTGACGGCGCTGCTGTTTCAATTCAGCCTTAAGCTGTGCCAACGCTGAGGCATCATTGTGATACAACGCTTTATCATATAAAGATTTAATATTGCTAAGCAGCGGGCTGTATTGCGGGTACTTTGCCATGCAGCCCTGCAAAAAAACTGAAACCGGTTGCTGCGGCAGTTTGGTGCTGAGTAGCGGAGCCATATGTTGGTACAGCAACTTAGCAGCTGCCGGCAAAGTTTTATCGTGCCGTGCGCGGGCAAGATATAGCGCCAAAGCAGCAACTGCTATCACGGATATCAGCAGCAGGGTATAGCCCAGCAAAGGCAAATGCCGGCGGATACTGCGCCATAATTCACGCTGTTCGTTATCGTTAAACCCCAGCACCCAAACCGACCAGTAATAATCCAGATGCATAAACTGTTGCCTTAGCGCTTGCAACAGTTCAAATTGTCGCCAGCCGCTGTTCAGCAGTGCGCGCTCCTGCTCAGGTAGCATGCTGTCTAAATTATTTAAAATGCGCTCAGGAGCGACAAAAGCTGTGGGGTCGAACCTGTGCCAGGCTCCCTGATGCAGGTATTCGACCCAGGCATGTGCTTCGCGTTGGCGCACAGCAAGATAGCCTTGCTGCGGGTACCAAATGCCGCCCTGATAGCCGCCGACAACTCTGGCAGCTATGCCGGCATGGCGCAGGATAACCGCCGTTGCCGAGGCGTAGTGGCTGCAAAAACCGGTTCGGCTATCAAATAAAAATGCATCTATGCTGTTACTGCCAAGCCGCGGTGGTGTCAGGCTATAAAAAAACGGTTGTTGGCTGTAGTAGTTTGCCAGAGCCTGAACCAACTTATCAGTATCCGGATACTGTTGTTTTAGCTTGGTCGCAAAGGCCTTGGTTTGTGGGTTGCCTGGTGCCAGGTGCAAATTTAACTGCTCTTCGGCTGATGTAGCGACAACGGGGGCCAGCACACTGCTTACCTGATAACTGACACGCTGGCTGATGGGTTTATGACTGCTTAACATGCCGCCCGGCGCGATAAATACGTTGCCACTGCTTGATACCGGCGTGGCCAGTGCGAATAAGCCCCGTTGATGGCTGGCTTCGGCGATAATGCTGTAGTCTGTTAAGTTAGCACTGGCGCTCAGTTCATTGCTGGCCGCGGCCTGATTTCCCCGCTGATACTGACGCGATGTGTTAACCTGCCAGCTTCTACCGTCAAAATCTTCGTACAATCTGGCGCGCCAGTATAGTTGTTCGCGGGCGGGTAAAGCACTGGTAAACTCAACCCTAAACGCCGGGCTGTCATCCTGCACCAGCTGTTCGATACTGCCAGGATCCAGGCTGTCACTTAAGCCTGTCGTGGCAGCTTTTGTATTCGGTATTTGCCAAAACGGTGGCAGGCGCGGAAACAATAAAAACATGCCAAGCCACAGCGGCAGAATAATCAGCGCGGCGCGGCCGGTTTGGAGCCAGTTAATTTTTGCCGCCGCAACCGAAAATAGCCGGTAATGACTGTATAAATTCGCAAACAACACGCTAAGAACGATAACGGCTACGAACATATCCTGATGTAAAATAAAGCAGCTGGCGATAAGAAAATAATGCACCCACACCAGTTGGCGGGCTTCGTATAAATGTTGCAGTGCCAGCAAACGCGCAGTAGCGGCAAGCAGCAGGATCTGCAACATGAAATGCAGTACACCGGATTGCTTTATCTGCAGAAAAAATGCCAGCGCAATAACACCGGCGAGGATATTAACCAGCCCCAGGCTTACCGCTCGTCTGGCTTTTAATACTGTCAGCAGCCGGTACAGCATTAACACGGCGAAAACGGCGCTGACCCATAAGGCGAAGGCCTGGTTAAGCAGCAACAGCAAGCTGAGTTGAATACCGGACCACAGGAGTAGTAAGGGTTTGCGCTCTAGCATAAAGCAAGTTCCTGCAAGCAGCGCTGTAGATGTAATGCGCCCTGTGCTTGTTGCACTGTCACCGTTGGCAGTTTCAGGCCGTAGTGCTTGCCACCGTTCTCCAGCGTTAGTAACTGCTGGCAGGCCCTGCGCAAGGCATGCTCAAGCGCATCACCAGACAACGGCGGTACGATGACCCACTCAGGCTCAGTGATGTTGTGCTGCTGTTGTTCACGCACCACCGGGTTGGTCGGGTTTTGCGCCAGTCGCTTCCAGACAATATGTCGCATACTTTCTCCACTACGGTAGCTGGTCAGCGTATCGCCAATATTGTTGCCTGCCGGAACAGCAGGCTCATCCGCTGCCGGATGTAAAGCGGTGTTGCTATCGGGCGCCGGATACACCCAGTAATGCTGACGCAGTGCGATATAACTCCAGGCACGCCATAACCCCAGTGGATACTGGCTGGTAATTTTTAACCGTGGCAACAGATAGCGACCGCGTTTTGCGCCAGTCAGGCTTAAGGTGGCGTTTTGTGAGGTGTCTGTAAGTTGTACGGTGTCATAATGCGGCATCAGGTTTAGCTGCAGCATATAGTGCATCTTGGCTGAGCTAAAGCTGATAACAGGGTGCACTTTGCCAGTGGCAAAACCCTCGGCGCTGCTTGGGCATTGCACCGTCAGGCCGCTAAGATTCTGGTAGGTCAACACTATGCTGAGTAAAAACACACTTAGCAGTAAATAACTGACCAACAGGATTAGGTTGTTTTGGTAGTTGGTGCCAAGCAAATACAACAAGCCAATTAAAAATAAAAACCACCAGCCATAACGCGTTGGCAGAATGAAAATCAGTTTTTGTACCAGCGTAACTTTTTCAGCCGGGCTTTGGCGTTTATTAAGATAACGCTCGATAAACTGCCAGTAGTGTGGATACAACCGCGACTTTAAGTTCAGATTGGGCATGGTGTTTGTTGCAGTAACAACTGGCTTAATCTGCTTTCCTGAGCTGCTGAGGAAGGATCCAGACGGTGCTCGGCCACATAAGGAAATACCTGCTGTACATCTGATGCACTGACAAATTCACGCTGATTAATCAATGCAAAGGCTTTTGCTGCGCGTAGTATCGCCTTAGAGGCTCTGGGCGATAACGGCAGCATATCGCTGCGGTGGCGGCTGGCATGCACCAGCGACAACAGGTAATCGAGCAGGGCATCTGAGGCGGTAATTTTGGGCACCTGTGCCTGCAATTTTTTTAACTGCTCAGAGCTTAACTGTTCAGTCAACAGCTCCAGGCGAGAAGAGCTGATATCGCGCTGCAACAACAGATGTTCGGCTTGTTTGTCTGGAAAACCCAGCGACAGGCGAAACATAAAGCGGTCAAGTTGTGATTCTGGCAGGGCAGAGGTGCCGGCATGGAATAACGGATTCTGAGTAGCTATAACAAAGAATGGTTTGGGCAGGCTGCGGGTTTCACCATCAACCGACACCTGCTTCTCCTCCATCGCTTCCAGCAGGGCGCTCTGGGTTTTGGGGCTGGCGCGGTTAATCTCATCGGCAAGTAAGACCTGACTGAACACCGGCCCGGCCTGAAAATGAAATTGCTGTGACCGGGTATCATAAATATTCATACCGATAAGATCGCCTGGCAACAAATCATTGGTAAACTGTACACGGCGGTAGCTTAGCCCAAGACTGTTTGCCAATGCATGCGCCAGTGTCGTTTTGCCCATTCCGGGCAAGTCTTCTAACAGCAAGTGGCCTTCAGCTAACAAACAGCATAGGGCCAGACGTACCTGCTCAGGTTTACCCAGAATAACCTGGTTCAGGCTTTGCTCAACGCGATGCAACTGTGCTAACACTATGACTCCTTTGTGCTTTGGCCAACGGTTACCGTACTAAAAGCGCCGGTACCACTGCTGATGGCTATTGGCCTAATAGTACCGCTGTAACACAGAACTGCAACCAGAAAAAAAGCGGCCTAAGCCGCTTTAAAGCAGAAAAGATCGCTATACAGCTTAGAAATTAACGTCCAGCTCCGCAGAACAGGTATCAGTGCCTGCAACACAGATCTTATAGGTTACGGTCGCTGCCATAGAGTTAAAGCGGTCGCGGTAACGCCCGTTATCCTCAGTGGTGTCGACCAGTTGACCATCACGGTACACGTCAACAGCTTCGGCGGTGCCTGTCCAGCGCAGGTCAACAATTGTTGAACCGGTGCGGGTGCGGACTTTGCGTTGCAGTGTTAATTTAAGCTCAGTATCGTCGACCGATACCGTAATCATTTGGCTGCTGGTGTCTGTAAGGCTGGTGCTGTCGGTGACTGTCAGACTCACCTGATAACTGCCTGGCTCAGCATAGCTATGCTGTGGGTTGGCATCCTGCGAGGTATTACCATCACCAAAATCCCAGCTGTAGCTGCTGATATTGTTGTTGGCGTCGGTCGACATATCGGTAAAGCTTACTGTCAGGCCGGAGGCGGCATAGCTGAAGGCCGCTACAGGCGCTACTGGTTCCGGTGGCGTATCGTCTGATAATGCTGTTAGCGTTAACTGCCAGTTATTCAAGGTACCGGTGTCGAGATTAGCATTGTCTGACACCGTCAGTGTCCAGTCACCTTGCATCTCTTCCCCATTAAAGCTGTCAAGTTGCCAGCTTTGCACCAGGTTGTCTTCACTGCCACCGGTACGGTTATGTAATGTGTGCTCTGTCCCCTCAGGCGAGCGCAGCACAACAATTAAATCACCACGCCAGGTATGGGTGATGTCAACACTGACGTTCACGCCGAACAGGCTGCCTGATTGTGGGACCGAGATAATGCTGCTGATGCCTTCAGGTGTGTTATCCGGAATTGGCGATGCATTGTCGTTACTGTATGGGTAGTCCTGTAACCCTTGCGGCAAAATCTCCAGGCTGGCATTGACTGACTTCACCAGTTCACCGGTTGCGGTGTCTGTGCCGGTAACGGTGAACTGATATGTGCCCCAGACGGTTTCGGCGGTTGTGTTTATGTTAAGCATGACAGTTTGGCCAGGCTCTGCAGTGTCTGCTGATAAACTTACTCCTTCAAGTGCCGGATCAACATCAACAGTTAATGCAACTTCTCCCATCCAGTCAGCTATATTGCCGATATCGACAGTATACTGCGCGTTTTCACCGGCGGTGATCTGCTGGTTTCTCGGTGTGATGTTTAACCTGAATGACGGTGTAGGGTCTGCATCTACCATAGCATTTGCCAGGTTAAGTCGTTTGCCGGATACGGTTTTACCTTCCAGAGCAGACAGACTGTCTCCTGAGTCCATTAATATGCTTTTCATTTCCAAAGCCGTAATGTCAGGATTAACCGACCACAGCAACGCAGCTGCACCGGCAACGTGCGGAGAGGCCATAGAAGTGCCCGAGTAACTGGCGTAGCCGCCACCTGGCACTGTAGATAGAATTGCTGACCCCGGTGCGCCCAGGTCAACCGACACGGCACCATAGTTAGACGCACCACTGGTAAATATTGACAGAGCGTCGTTACGATCTGTAGAGGCAACAGAGACGATAGTGTCCAGGTCATAGGCCGCCGGATACATAGGTGTGCTGTCAGCATCAACGCCATCATTACCTGCAGCAGCGATAAACAGAATGCCGGCATCGCCACCCGATTCAATTGCTGCTCTTAACGTGTCGGAGTAGGAGCCACCGCCCCAGGAGTTATTTGTCGCTTTTACATTAACGCCATGGTTCAGTTTCAAATCGGTAAAGTAGTTGATGCATTCGATCGCACCGGCGGTGCTGCCGCCGGTTGGTCCCAGAAACTGGCAAGGTAATAGCGTGACGCTCCAGTTAACGCCTGCAACGCCAATACCATTGTTGCCTGACGCGCCAATAGTACCGGCAACGTGGGTGCCGTGGCTGTCGCTGTCCATCGGATCTAACTCAGCATTTAATGTTGAATAGCCATAAGTGCTGCCCGGTAAATCGCCTGGGTTGACCCAGCGGTTATCGAGCAAGTCAGGATGGTTGTAGTCCATACCAGAGTCGATAACGCCAATAACTACCTCGTGACTGCCGGTAGAAATATCCCAGGCATCCGTCGCTTTGATATCGGCACCGGCGGTGCCGCTGTTCTGTCCGGTATTGAGCAGGCCCCACAGTTGCCCGAAGTCAGGGTCGTCCGGTGTCGCCAGCGCGTGCAAAGGATAGTCCGGCTCTGCAACTGCTACGGCAGGGTGAACAGATAAACGTTTGATCAAGGTGTCTTTATCCGTTCCTTTGGGAACCAGCACTTTGACAATACGACCATCAGCGACATAGCGCATTTTCATGTCACGGCCTTGTTCATCCAGCTGGCGCAGGCTTGCTCCCTGCGTATGTATCAGGTTCTGTCGTTCCTGTTTTGATACTCCAGGTTTAAACATGACTAAAATGGCATTGTCTGGATCAGAAGGCGGGCTAGCCAGTACTGTCGCTGAAAATAGCGCTGTTGCAATGGCACCAGCCAAGAGTGATTTCTTCGTCATACGAGTTCCCATTTAATTAATTGTTAATAACATGCTTATTTTTAGCACCTTTATGAATAGCATCTTTGTTAACTAAAAATATACAAGTCATGCAAAATAGGGCATAAGTACTAGTTTATAATGGTTAGTTAATGTTAATTTTAATCCGTAATTAATTAAATTTACTCTACAATTTAAATTAACCATTAGTTAATAAAAGTTAAATAAAATAGTTATTACGTCCTATTGCAGCATTTTTACTGTGCTTTAGCCTAGTTTGGTCACGAAGTTTACAAGGAATTAGCATGGTTAACTTGGCCCGCCGGGGAATGATAGCTAGCGCTATGTTATTGGCTTCAGCTGTACAAGCTGATGTGTCGTTGCAGCTGACCTCATTGCTGGAGCGTCAGGCATTGGCGAACGGAGTTGATATTACTCAGTTGGGTAACCTTAATGTGGCCGATGTAATGCAATCAGGGCAGGGGCAATATGCCATTTTGTTGCAGCAAGGTGTGTTGAACCATATTCAGTTGCGCCAGGCCGGACTTGGTAACCATGTTCAGGCTTTGCAGTCGGGCAATAGTAACACTGCTGTGATTATCCAACGCGGTGACAACAACCTGGTTCAGATTGAGCAAAGAGGCAACCGGCACTTCTCCGTAGAGCAAACCGGCGTTGGTGCTGAAATTTCTATTATTCAATACTAATAATAAGTTAGGGAGAATACGATGAAGCTGACAAATCCACGTAAGCATATGTTGGGAATGGCTATTACGCTGGTGTTAAGTGCGCCGCTGTCTGCGGCAAATAATGAAGTTATTATCAATCAGAATTCGACTGCGGCAGCGGAAGGCAACCTGGCAGAGGTGCATCAGAGTGGCGATATTAACCTGGCGGCAGTGGACCAGGCCGGAGGCATTAACAGCAGCTCTGTTCAACAGGATGGGGTTTGGTTAGAAGCCTATAACTTTGTTGCGGGTAATGATAACCAGGTCAGAACTGAGCAACTGGCTGACTGGCATATCGCGTATGTTGATATCGCCGGTAATGAAAACACGGCAACGGTGACTCAGGACGGTTTTTATAATACAGCTGAGCTGGTAATAACCGGTGATATGAATGACGCAGCCGTTACCCAGGTAGGGGAAACGAGTGAGGCTTTTGTCAATCTTGCAGGCATGAACAATGTTGTTGAAATAGAGCAGCAAGGTAATGCTAACTGGAGTAATGCGGGTTTTAGCGGTGATGACAATCAGCTGTATAGCTTACAATCCGGAGATAACAATGAAGCCGGCATGTTTAACCTCAGCGGAAACCGCAACACTTTTGAATCCGAGCAGTTTGGCAATGCCAATGTGGGCGGTATTGTTGGCCTGACCGGAGACAATAACAGCTTCTTTGTATCACAGCAGGGAGACGGCAACGTTTTCATCGGCACAGATGTAGCGGGCAATGATAACCTGATCGACGTGATGCAAACGGGCAATGCGAATGAGTTTTTGCTGCAACCGCTTGCCGGAGAACAGAACTTACTACTGGTTGATCAGCGTGGTGATGGAAATGTGGTCAATGCCCCAACTGGTATGGTTGGCAATGATAACCAGATTGATGTCTGGCAGGATGGCAATGTAAACAATGCTGTTTTTGCGACAGAAGGCGATGGCCATAACGTCGAGATCCGCCAAACGGGCGATGGTAACAGCAGCGAAATGTTGCTCTCGGGTGCCGCTAACGAGGGTATCATTTACAGCCGGGGTGATAACAATACCGCCGCATTGGGCTTGTCCGGTGCATCAAACCAGGGGCGCATTCAACAACTCGGTGATGATAATACTGCTGAGGTCGATATCATCGGTGATGACAACGACATCATGATTGATCAGTCGGGTAGCGCTAACGCCTTGTTGCTGACCAGCGATACGGTAGTGACGGCTAACACTGCAACGATTGAGCAGAACGGTGATATTAACCTGGTTGATCTGCTAATTTCTGGAAATGGCAATACGCTGGACATTCTGCAAAATGGTTCAGGTAACTGGATAGCGGGCGATGACGGTTACTTCGCTCTTTCAGGCAACAGCGGGTTGCTCAGCATTACCCAGCAAGGTAATGACAACTTGGTATTGGGCGGTCAGTCAGGCGAGGGGAATATGATGACTGTCACCCAGGTAGGTGATTTTAATACCGCTATTGTCGTACAAAACTAGTGTTAAGGCGAAGGTGGCTGTGCTGCCTTCGCCAGTTAATTATGAAGTATCTGTCAATATTCTTCAGTTGCCTGTTACCGCTAGTGCAACTTCATTCGGCACCGTCATACGCTGATGATATCGAGCTTAGCGGAATGGTGCTCGATCGTTCTATTTCCCGCTTTGGTAAAGATTTCGCTTTTTATTACTCGGGGTACTGGCGCGATATGCCTGCTACCGAGGGCGTCACAGTCGTTATTTACGAGCAGGTTTATCCGCAGTCTGGCACTTTTCTGTGGGTGGAAATGAACCAGACCCGGGTATACCAAACCTATTTTGGTCGCCGTTATAACGATGTCAAACAAATGGCTGAACAAGCAATTCTGTTAAGCATTAACGAGTTAGCCAATATTCAGGCTGGTAAAATGCTTGGCGACACAACAATTGATCCGTTGTAAAAGGAATAATAACAATGAAGCTAGTCGCGCTGATTCTAACCCTTAGCTGTGGTGTTGCTCATGCTACAGAAATTGTTTATACCCCGGTTAATCCAAGCTTCGGCGGTAATCCGCTAAACGGCAACTTTTTGCTGCAAAAGGCCCAAAGCCAGAATGCCCATAAAGCCGACTCTCCCGGCTTATCTTTTGTTGAAAAATTTCAGGATGCGCTGGAGCGCAATATTATCAACTCTTTGACGCGCAGGATCGCCGACGGAGAACTGGTTGAAGGAGTGTATAACACCGGTGAGTTTCTGGTGGAGGTGAATTCTGGCACAGATGGCAGTGTCATCGTAAACATCACCAATATTGAGACCGGTGAAGTAACCGTTATCACTATTCCGTCAATAGGAGGTTGATAATGGTGCTGATAAAAAAACAAGTTTTACTTTGCATGGTGTTGCTGCTCGGTAGTTGCTCATTAATACCTAAACCAGATATCAATATTACGTCCGCCAGCATTGATGCTCCCAGCACTGTTATGCAAGCTTTACGTGAGCAAGGAAAGCCGCGCAGCGCTATACCGGTATCAGTGTACGCATTTCGGGATCAAACCGGTCAATATAAGCCACAGGCCAATGTGTCCAGTTTTTCTACTGCCGTTACGCAAGGGGCAACGTCAATGCTGACGCAAATCTTGCTGGAAACAGGATGGTTCGCGCCAATGGAGCGTGAAGGGCTGCAAAATTTACTGACTGAGCGCAAAATTTATGGCTCAAAT
>CEVB01080312.1_pt1 | contig 11504 bp, 12 predicted proteins | sample 531381 | NCBI WGS metagenome assembly CEVB01 (sample SAMEA2622763, study PRJEB7988) | marine metagenome | biome: marine biome (ENVO:00000447); feature: surface water layer (ENVO:00002042); material: "saline water (ENVO:00002010), including plankton (ENVO:xxxxxxxx)" | depth 5 m | reverse complement strand
ATACAAGATAAACAATGGTGGAAATCTAAAACAATATGGACATCAATAGTAGTATGTGGTGTTAGTATCGCCGGAGAATTTGGAATCGTAATTCCAGAATCTGTTTTCGGTGTTCTAGCAGCTCTTGGTCTGTATGGTGTTAGAGACGCAGTTGGTAAGAAGTAATTCAAACTAACTCACCAATCTTAAACCGAAGGCTCACTTAATGTGGGCCTTTGGTATTTTTTTTAAAAAAGCTCTTGACTCGTATAGTTAAAAGCTTGTATATTATAACAATATAAATTTGAGGTTTTTACATAGATGAAAGAATTAACGGCAGAACAGTTACAACAAAATTATGACAAGTTAATACAACTTGTCAATGATACATTTGATGGAGATAAGAGAGACAATCTTCTAAAGATGTATGAACACTTTAAAGATAGAATTATGTTTGCACCAGCAAGTGGTAAAGAACAATACCACAATGCTTTTCCAGGTGGTTATATAGAACATATATTGCATGTTATTGAGTGTTCACAAAAAATTGGACAACTATGGAAAGATATGGGAGCTCATATTAATTGGACAGATGAAGAATTAATATTTAGTGCAATGCACCACGACTTAGGTAAAGTAGGTTCACTTGAAGGAGACTACTATGTACCAAATGATTCAGAATGGCACAGAAAAAATCAAGGTAAAATTTATAATCATAATGGAAACATACATTATATGAATGTTACTGATAGGTCATTTTTTCTTTTAAATCATTTCCAAGTTCCAATGACAGAACAAGAATTTTTAGCAATAAAACTTACTGATGGTTTGTATGAAGAAGCTAATAAAGGTTATCTTATGACTTATATGGATGACTTTCAATTAAAAACAAACTTACCAACTATTCTACATCAGGGTGATATGATGGCATCTAAATTAGAATATGAGGAGTGGAAGTATAATCATTCAAGTGAAGACTATGTTACTAAAGCTAAAAAGAAAGAAGAACTAACAGATAGTCAAAGTAAAGTATTTAATGATTTATTCGGGAGTTAAGATATGAAATTAGATGGACAACAACAACCACCACAAATGAGTTTAGATATTATGAAAGATACCAAAGTAATTGTGTGTGGAGCAAAACAAGTTGATTTAGAAAAAGGTATTGAGGTGGTCTGTGATGGAGAAGCTTTTGATGAAGCTGTTGAATTAAGAAAAGTTTCTGCATTAGTATCACCTAATGGTAAAGTTGGAGTAGTACCAGTTCCATTTTACTATTGTTTAAAATGTGGTGCTAGAAAAGACTTATCGAGTATACAATAATGGAAATATATATAATAATAATTTTAAGTCTGATAGTATTTGGTTGTGGATATGTGATTTGGAATTTAAATTCTAAAGTTACTACATATGAAGAACAAATAGAAGAGTATCAGATGTGGATAGATAGTTTTTCAGATACGGTAGAAGATGTTGATAAAAAACTAAAAGACATAGATTCAAAAGGTACATTTGAAGCTGATGATGAAGTAGGTACATTTTTTACAACATTAAAAATATTAATGGGACAAATAACAGAATACTGGGAGAAATAGAATGTCAGAAGACAAACCAATAATGGAGAAAAAACCAAGAAAGAAAAAAAGTAAAATTTACTTTGGAACTCCAGTTCAAGAAGCTATAATTAGATACCAAAATGAAAAATCTCAATCAATAAGAAATAAAATATATAGAGACGAGATACAATATGCTTTTGATAAATTAGCAGAAAATATAATTCACACATATAAGTTTTATTACTTCGATGTCCCATCAGAGCAAGTTAAACACGATGTTGTTGGATTTCTTGTTATGAATATTGAGAAGTATGAAGCTGATAAGGGAAGAGCTTTTTCTTATTTTTCTGTTGTAGCTAAAAATTGGTTAATATTAAACAACAATAGAAATTATAAAATGTATAAACTACACAAGAGTACTGATAGTATGGATTATAATAATCATATGTCAAGTATGTCTGAACAAGCTGATATGAGTGAAAGTACTGTCGAGTTTTTTGATGAAATGGTTCAGTATTTAGAAAATAATATAACTACACTTTTTAAGAGAAAAAAAGATTTAGCAGTTGCAGATTCAGTTTTATATTTAATGAAAACTAGACAGATGATTGAAAACTTTAATAAAAAAGCTCTATATGTTTTAATAAGAGAAATGACTGGTTCAAATACTCAACATATAACTAGAGTTATAAATGTTATAAAAAAACATTATAAGATATTACATAAGGAGTATAATACTACTGGAACATTGTCATATCGTAGTGGTAGTAACGGATTTCAAATATAAACACTAATTTATATTATTTTAACTAAAGAGGGTAACAAGTTGTTACCCTTTTTTTATTTATTACATATTTATATATGAGAAGGTCTATAAGGAGCTAATATGGGATTAAAAGACAAAGATACAGAAATATTTAAGGGTAAAACATTGTCGTCATTGTTAAATGATATTTACAATAATCAATTACACACAAAAAGTCAAATTGATTTATTATGTGATGAGTTATCAAAAATGATAAAAAATGTTAGTGATGTTGCAGTTATATCACCAATTATAAAAGATTACTTAGATGTAGCTGTTAAGAATGATGACCAACTTGTTAAAATAGCAAATGTGGTTACTAAGATACTAACAGCTAAATCAGAATCTTCTGATGATGGTATTTTAACTGATAAGGAAAAATCTCAATTACTTGATGCTCTCAATGAAGAAGTTCAAGATATTCAGAAAAAATCAGATGACATCAAAAATAAAAAAAGTGAATTAGACGATAATAACTTTTTGGAAAACTAAATTATGGCATATAAAGTAGATAAGAACAAAAAAGGCTTTTCGAGCTTTCAAAGAATAGCTAGTAATTTTCAAAAAATGGTAGGGCCTGCTTATGCAGGTGCTGGTACTGCTGTACCAGAACAAGATTTTTATGAATTAGAAGAAGCAGAAGTCATACAAGTTGTTTTAAATCCTGGTGACCCTGGGTATGTAAGATTTGATGATTTGGGTAAAATAAAAGCTAGATATATTAATAGTGAAGTGAATGTTGGTACTGGAGATTTAAGATGGGCATATCCAATGTCTTCCAACTTTAGGTGTTATCCAGTTGTTGGTGAAGTTGTTATTATGGCAGAGTATTTTGGTAGAAGGTATTATATGCCAACTCTTAATAAAAGAGCTTCTGTAAATAATAATATATTTCCTGGTGTTTCATTGAATAAATTAGCTGTAAAAACTGGAGGAGGAAATTCTTCAGATTACAAATCAAAATCTGCATCTGGTGGTGGAAGTAATAAGGGAATGGCAGATATTGTATCTAAAGTATATAAAACATTTGTTCCTAATATGACTATACTTCCAACTAAAGTTGGTTCTGGAGATTTAGTTATTGATGGTAGGTTTGGTCAATCAATAAGAATGTCAGCGGCTGGTACAAAAAAAGAACAATACAATTCACCAAATATGTTCTTTAGAGTTGGTCAGAGATTATCATCAGATGACCCAACTGGATTTCTATCGAAAATGGGATTTGGTAAACCATTGGAAGAAAATATAAATGATGATGGTACTAGTTTATATATGACTACGAATGAAAAAATTGGATTGATAACTTCTACTGCTAAAGATACGAGTAATAAAGTTCATAGTAAGAGTTGGAAATCACCAGTAAAAGGTCAGACATTAACAGTACCAAGTTTTTGGGATGGAAAACAAATCATATTAAATTCAGATAGGCTGATATTTAATAGTAGGAATAATGAAATGGTATTCACATCATTAGGTTGTACTTATTTCTGTACTTCCCAATGGTTTCTTTCAGATTCAATGAAAGGGCATGTGTTCAATAGTGAGGGACAAACTGTTATACGAAATAAGAAGAATACTATTATCAATTCACCAAAAATATTTCTTGGTGTCAAAGATGAAGCAAAACCAAAACTAATTGAAGGAAAACTTGAACATTTAGTTTTAGGTGAAACTTTAAAAAAATTAATAGAAGAGTTAATTGATACTATAACTAAAGCTCAATATATAAATGGTGCAGGGCCAGCTAGTTTAAATCCTGCTAATTTACCAAAGTTTATGGGTATAAAAAATAAACTAAAAAAGATTTTAAGTAAACAGAACTTTACAATGTAATGGAGGTTATCATATGAAAAATGATTTGACAAAAACACTTAGGAAGATAATTAGAGAAGAAGTTGAAAAGGCTGTAAGAACAGAGTTTGTTAACTTTGTTTCTTTGATGGGTGAAGCTAAAACACCTAAAAAGAAAGTAGTTAAAAAACCTAAGAAAAAAGTAGTGTCAGAAACATCAATTAAAAAAATGGTTGATGATATTGTTCCACAGAAAGAACAAATATCATTTACTAAAGACCCAGTCTTAAATGATATTTTAAATGAGACTAAAGGTGGTGTTCCTATTGATGGAACAATTCCACAACAACCACAAGGTAAAGAAGAATGGCCAACAATGGGTGGAGAGGGTAAAACATTTGATAGAAATTCAATGGCAGAAATGCTTGGATATGGTGGTGGTGTACCAACTATGCAAGGTATGTCTACACCAGATGGTAAACCAATAGCTCCAGAACAAGTCCCTGTATCAGTTAGTAACGCTATGACTCGTAATTATGGGGACTTGATGAAAGCTATAGATAAGAAAAAACAAGGAGCACCTTTAAAGGGATAGGATATGTTAAACAAGTCATCATTAGCTAAAGAATTAGAATCAGTACTTAATCAGGATTTACCCTCTGATTTAAATGAGGTAAAGAAAGTTAAGAGTACTAATAAGAAAAAAGCAAAAGGGATAGCTAATGCTTTAGATAAATTTGTGAAGAGTGCTTCTATTGATATTAAAAAAATACAAATGTTGCCGGGTACACAATTAGTAACATTACCAGGACAACCTGTTGTAAACGCTCCACCTATAGCTGGAGGAGCAGGAGCTACATCAGGACCTGGTCAAGCTAAAACATCTGCACCTGCTAGTATGATACCACCTAGTGGTATTAAATGTGGTAAGGTGTATTAGGAGTAATTGATATGCTTAATAAGTCTAGTTTAGCTAAAGAGTTAGAGTCGGTATTGAATATGGATTTACCTACTGATTTAAATGAAGCGGCTAAAATAAAAAGAAAAAACAAAAAAATAGCTAAAGGTATGGCTGATGCTATTGATAAATTTGTAAAGAGTGCTTCTGTAGATGTAAAAGGACTACAGATGTTACCTGGTACTCAATGTGTAACAAATCCTGGCCAACCTGTAGTAGCACCTGGTGGAGGAGCTACAACTGGACCTGGAACTGGTATGACATCAGCTCCAGCTAAATTAAATCCAGCTACAGGTATAGATTGTGCTAAGGTATATTAGGAGATTATAAATGCCAGAAAAACCAATAGATATAATTTTAGATGACTTTAAGAAACAAGGTGGTTCTCAAGTATTTGATAGTGAGGATGATATTGCTATTGGAATATCATTACCTATCACTAATAGTCATAATGGAATGTTTGATAGAGAATTTACAACTATCAAACAATTAAGACATAATATCAAAAATTTACTATTGACTATGAAAGGTGAAAGACTTATGTTACCAACATTCGGTACAGATATATATTCGTTATTGTTTGAACAAGATGATGGAACACTTTCAGAAAAAATAGAAGAATCCATTCTTGAAGCTTTTAAAATTTGGTTACCGTTTGTTAGATTAGAAAATTTGGAAGTATTGAGTTTAGAAGGTGATAGACCTGGTGAACGAAATGATGGAGTTCAAACACATAGAAATTCATTCAACATAAAATTAGATTTTAGTTTACAGAATGACCCAACTTTATTAGAATCAGTTTCATTACAAGTAACAGGACCAGAATTATAGGAGAGTATAGATGCCAGAAAATTTTATGAGAGTTTCAACTGATAAAGTTGATAGTAAAAAAGAAATTAGATATTTAAATAGAGATTTTAGTTCATTTAAAAAATCTTTAATAGACTTTTCTAAAGTTTATTATCCTGATACTTATAATGATTTCAACGAAACATCACCTGGTATGATGTTTATTGAAATGGCATCATATGTCGGTGATGTGTTATCTTTTTATATAGATAAACAATTCAAAGAATCTTTACTTCCATATGCAGAAGAGAGAGAAAATGTAATTGACCTTGTAAAAACTTTAGGTTATAAACCTAAAGCTACAACACCTTCAACTGTTAAGTTAGATATTTACCAAACTGTTCCATCAAAAACAACTGATGGTGGGGTTACATATATTCCAGATATGGAATATGCATTACAGATAGATTCAGGAGCTACTTGTAGAGCTAAATCCAACTCTACAAACTTTAGAACATTAGATATTGTTGATTTTAAATTTTCAAGTTCACTAGACCCAACAGAAATAACAGTATATGAATATAATGGTGCTATACCTTCCCTATACTTGTTGAAAAAAGAAGTAGAAGCTGTAGCAGGAACTGTTGAATCAAAAGAATTTACATTTGGTAGTGCTAAAAAATATAATTCAAGAATATTACCTGATAATGATATAAGTGAAATACTAAGTTGTGTAGATAGTGATGGTAATAAATGGTATGAAGTTCCTTATTTAGCACAAGATACTGTTTTTATTGATGTAGCTAATGATATGAAAAATGACCCAGCTCTAGCTCAATATTCATTAGATACACCATATTTATTAAGACTTAAAAAAACTGCAAGAAGATTTGTATCAGAAATTACTTCTGATAATTTAACAAAAATACAATTTGGAGCGGGTGTTTCAGATTCACCAGATGAGGTTATAACACCTAATCCAGAAAATGTGGGTTCTCCATTAGGAACTGGTGTTAATAGGTTGGATAAAGCTTTTGACCCAGCTAACTTTTTATTTACAAAGTCATATGGTCAAGTTCCACACGATACTACATTGACTATAACTTATGCTAGAGGTGGTGGTATAGAATCAAATGTACCACAAGGTGATATTACTGAGATAGTTTCTTTTCAAACCTTGAATGACCAAGCTAGTATATCAAATATAACACTATTTAATAACGCAATAAATTCTGTAGCTGTAAGTAATACTATTCCAGCTACTGGTGGAAAAGGAGCCGAGTCTGTAGATGAATTAAAATTTAATGCTTTAGCTTCATTTCCATCTCAAAATAGAGCAGTAACAAAAGAAGATTATATAATTAGATGTTATTCATTACCTTCTAAATATGGTAATATTGCTAAAGTTTATTTAGCACCAGATGAACAATTAAATAAAAAAGATGAAGTGGTTGATTCACAAGGTAATGTTTTGATGCCACCTCCAGATAAGATAGCAAATCCATTCTCATTAAATTTTTATTGTCTTGGATATGATAAGGATAAAAAATTAATAAACCTATCAGAAGCCGTAAAAGAAAATTTAAGAATATATTTGTCTCAATATAGAATGTTAACTGATGCTATAAATATATTAAATGGTTACATTGTAAACATTGGTATTGATTTTGAAATAATAACTATAACTGGTTATAATAAAAGAGAAGTAGTTTTAAAATGTATGGAAGAAATTATGAAATTTTTTGATACAGATAAATGGCAAATAAATCAACCAATTATAAAACCAGATTTAAACTATCAATTATCTTTAGTAGAGGGTGTTCAGAATGTTACTATGTTAGAAATTTCAAATATAACAAAAGATGGATATTCAAATAATCTTTATGATTTAAAAGAAGCTGAACCATTGACAGAAGAGGGTGAACCTACTGGTATTATTTATCCCTCACTTGACCCAATGATATTTGAAATTAAATATCCACATAAAGATATTAAAGGGAGAGCTAGATAATGCATATATTTACTTACATTGATAAAGATGCTACAATTTATGAGAAAGCAAAAGCTCTAGGTGTAGCTACATCACAACAACAACATCAAAATACAGGTTTGGATTCTATTTTAGAAATACAGAAATATAGTATTGATGGTTCTTTTTATAATTCAAGAGCCCTAGTTTTCTTTGATATGTCAGCACTATCATCAGAAATTACTGCAGGTACTATACCTGCAACAGCTACTCATTCATTACTATTATATAACACTAAAGCTATTGATATTCCTTTGTCATATACATTGGAAGTTCATCCAATATCTGAAAGTTGGGAAATGGGAACTGGTAAATTATCAGATTTTCCCATAACACAAGATGGTTGTAATTGGAAATATAAAGATGGATTCTTAGATGGTAGTGGTAGTCATTGGGCTACTAGTTCATTCGCTACTGATACTGATTTTACTGCAACTGGTTCTGGAAACTTTGGTGGTACTTATTATAAAGGAAAGAGTGGAGATACAGATTTATATACTCATACAAAAGAATATGAGTTTGAATCTACTGATTTGAATATTGATGTAACACCATCTATAGCTGCTATACACGCAAATTCTTTTCAAAATCAAGGATTTATAATTAAAAGGAGTGATGTTCAAGAAAATAATAATACACCTTACGGTAATTTACAATTCTTTTCAAGAGACACACATACTATTTATATTCCGAGATTAGAAACTAAATGGGATGATTCAGTTTGGTCAACTGGTAGTTTAGATGCGTTAAATGTTGACAATGATATAATTCTTTATATGAGAGGATTAAAACCAGAATATAAAACTAGTTCTGTAGAAAAATTTAGAGTATATGGTAGAAATAGAATTGTAGCTAAAACATTCTCAACACAATCAGATTTCCTAACAGTGCAGTATTTACCTAGTGGTTCAACATTCTATTCTGTCCGAGATGCTTCAACAGATGAAGTTCTTATTGATTTTGATGATTATACAAAAGTCAGTTGTGATTCTACTGGTAACTTTTTTAATTTTAGATTAAATACACTACAACCAGAGAGATATTATAAATTTTTATTCAAAGTAGTGAGTGGTTCATCTACTCAAGTTTTTGATGATAATAAATTTCAATTTAAAGTTGTGAGATAAATATGGCTCAAGTAAAAAAAATAGTACCAAATTTATATACTAGTGGTGGAGAGTTTGTAGTAAAGTCTAAACAATCTCTTGGAAGTGCTGAAGAATATATTGGTTCTTTTCATTACAATATTGAAGAGGATAAATACTTTACATATTCTACTCCAGAGTTAGGTTTAGAATCTAGTCAAGAGATAGTTCTTATAGACCCACAATCTAGAGACGAAGATGGTTATCTTATAGCTCCATATAATTCAACAAAAGCTTATAATTTAAAATTATCTAGAAAAAAATACGAAGATGTTAAGGATATTATTGATACTACAATTTCTGAATTAGCTCCACCAGAAGTTCTTGACCCAGAATTAACCATACCTGAAAGAATAGAATTATTAAAAGCAGAATTTTCAGAATTAAAAGAATTTATGAGTGACCCTGATTTAGATTTATTAATAAGAGAATCTCTATTAGAGTCTAGTGAAATATTAGTCAGAGGTAACACAGATGAAATAGTATTACAGTATTTTGATATTGCTCATTTTGGTATTCAGATGAAAGGTACTTTATCAAACGATGGTGATGGTGTTCCAAAAGGCCCGCATGTAAAAATAGAAGTTAATAGAACAGATGTATTTGAAGGTGATATAAATCACACAGATTTTAGGTTTTATAATTTTATGATACCTATTGAGCAAGATGAAACTGAACAAACAATATCTATAACATTTGATGATGATAAGTTTGATGATACTGGTGATAGAAATTTAATAATAGGTTTGATAAAAAATAAACCAATCACTTATCACGCTTATGCAGATAATCCAGACATATTTGAAGAGAGTACACTTCAGATACCTGAGGTAACTTCTTCTGTACAAGACCCTAGTACTGGTGATAATCTTCTCATACCAGCTACACCATATAATGAAGATAACATATATGAAACTTATGAAGAAAATATATTTTTTATTTCAGATTCAGAGTCTGAAGATACTAAACCATTGTATAGAAAATTTACTCCAGCTGGAGAACCTTTTTCAGTTCCAGATGGGAAAGTGGAGGGTTCTGAAATACTTTTATATGACCCAGATGGTAATGCTCTTTTAAATAAATTTCCTAACGATACTGTTACCTATCCTGGTAAGTTCAAAAGTAGGTTAAATTTCAATGGTCAAATTCAAATAAAACTTCCTACAGATTTTTTTCTTAGTGAGTTTCCATCTCAACCAGTTGAATTTACTACAGACGATTTCCAAATAGGAAATATAAAAGCTACAAAAATAGATTTGATTGAATGTCTTACAAAAGAACAACTACAAATAGATTCTATAGAAGCTTTGAAACAAAAACTAGAAGAAGAAAATCAGATACTTATAGAAGAAGCTGAAGCTGCTAATTCAGTTAGTTCAAGTCAAGCTATAGAAATATCTCAATTAAAATCATCTGTGGAAATGATGTCAGAACAATATTTAGCTTTATATGATTTAGAAGATACTGGACATAATATGCAATACAACAGTAGATTTACAAAAGGTGTAAATAAAGATGGTAATAATGCTTGGCGAAGTGATAAGAGAGCTAAGTTTTGGCATTTGAATGCTGGTTATGATGATGTACAAGATGGTGCACCACTACTGTTAGGAGAATGGAAAGACCATTCTGGTGCTCCAGCAAATGTATCAGGTTATCCTGGTGACCCTCAAGGTAAAATTAGATTACATTATTTTCCTGCTGATGCACCACTTTCACCAGAGGGTTGGCCAAACGAAACTCAAAGAATCGGGTTTAGAATGAAAGCTAATGAATATAGGGGATGGCCAAGAGTGAGGTTAAAAGACCATAGTACTGGTAAGACTCAAACTAAAATTATAAATTCGTATGATTGGAAAATTTATTACTTTGATATTGCTTTAGCAGATGTTGGTATTCCAAATAAAAATATAGATTTAAGTATAGTATTTTTAAATAATGCTATGAGGAGAGGGCCTTGGTATAAAAGAGGAAAGTATAATAATGATATAGGTCAAGATAGAGACCTTTGGATAAGTCACATCGTTAGAGAAGATGGTACTATGTATGCAACAAATCAAGTAAATAATGCGGCTATGACTGGTAATATAATGAAGGATGATGAGGGTAATGATTTATTAGTTACATCAAATACTTCTGCTTTTCAAAAACATAGTGTAGAACTTTGTGATGTCAACGGTGGTAATCCATTTTGGTATTTTTCTAACGACAACTTTAAACCAATACAAAAATTTGATGGTAATGGTGGTTTAAGATTTACATTTCCAGCCAACTCTGAATTTATATTTGTAAAGGCGAATGAAACTACTCCTCCACCTAATAAATTTGCTCATTGTTTTCTTGGAGGTATAGGATTGTCAGATGGTGGGGGTCAAGATACTAATTTAGATAAGATGGATGACCTTCACGGATTGTTTGTTATTCCGTATAAGAAATATAAATTTAAATTTTG
>CEVB01027495.1_pt1 | contig 11508 bp, 14 predicted proteins | sample 531381 | NCBI WGS metagenome assembly CEVB01 (sample SAMEA2622763, study PRJEB7988) | marine metagenome | biome: marine biome (ENVO:00000447); feature: surface water layer (ENVO:00002042); material: "saline water (ENVO:00002010), including plankton (ENVO:xxxxxxxx)" | depth 5 m | reverse complement strand
ACTAAATCCCATTCATCTTCTTTGACCGAAACAGTACAAGATACATTATGAGTGTTATTGCCTGCAACATGACCATTAGCAATCCATCTCTGATAAATGTCCTTTACTCTATCCAATAACTCTATTGATGTTTCATGTCGTAGAATACCACCTTCTTCTGCTTTCTGTGGAATAGAAATAACAGCCTGTGTTTCTGGTTTGAAGAAATCATCTTCTACTAGTTCGGGGTGATTAAGTTGTAAGTATGTATAAATTGCTTCGTTCTTACCAACACGAATACGTCTAATATAATAATCATTGTGCCAAGCGTGAACACCACTTGAAGTTCCTAACACACAAGATGTTGTACCACTAGGTTTGACCGTTGTCACTCTGGCAGCAGAGTTGATACCCAACTCATTAGAATAATACTTATTTGTATCAACAGCAAGTTTAGCAGCAGCTTCCAAATCTAAACCTTGAACCTTACCACTACCGATACCCGTCATACCCAAACCAAGTAATGCATCTTTCTCTGTTGTCCTACGCCACACATCTCTTAGGTAATGAAAGTTTGTATAAGCGGCTTGTAGTGTTCCTATCAAAGAAGCAGCAGAAACTCTGTTATTCAATTCTTCTTGTGTCTCTACATCACTTACATTTATCTCACAAAGGTTACAAAACTGAAAAGGTCTTAAAGCAATTTCAGCACAAGGGTTAGTTCCCCAATCTTGGTCGTTAGTAAAATAAATGCCTGGCTCTCCAGCTCCACTGGCCTTTACTTTTTCCCAAATGTCAAAGAAGTCACTTTCTTTTACTCTATGTCTTACGACAACGGCAGAGTTATTTGCTCTTGCTCTTTGTGGTTCTGTTTCCCACCAGTTACCAAACTTAGATTGTAACATTTCTTTATCGTCAAGAGAGAACAAACTGATAGTAGCACTTCTACGAATACCACCAGACAACACGGCATCTGCAATCCAACAAATAATGTCGTGTACTTCTAATGTGGTAAGTTGGTCACCGTTTTGTTTTCTATTAAAAATTCTGGTAATGTTGTGAACACAATCTCTAAGTGGTTCTGGGCCGGGCGCTTTACCACCACTTGTTACTAGTAGAGCACCTTTTGGTCTAACTCCACTAAAATCAAAATCGGGTTTTGGCTTTCCAAGAAAGTAAGCCTTCATCAACATCTTTATACAATCAGCCCAACCCTCAATACTATCACCGACTAAGTATCTACGTTTCTTTGTAGGCACTGTAATAGATGGTAGTTTTTCTACATGATGTTTTTGAACAGAATAACCGACACCTGTTCCACCTAATAGTAAAAACATTATTTCACTAAACGCTCTGTAGTCATCAACTGGTAGATAGGCACAATTATAGATTCTTGTAGGTGTTTGAGATATTGCAGCACCAGCAAACTGCAATGACCTCATAGACGGTAAGACCTGTTTATTGTATACAAACTCATAAGCCTTTTCTATGTTAGACTTGAGTTTAGGAAAATTACTTATGTGCATTTCCTTATTACGAGTGATTAATTCTTCCCACGTTTCCCTTCTTTGTTTTTCTGGAATATACCGAGCATACTTCATGTGCACAGTAATCTCAGATAGTATTTGTTGAGTTATGTCCAATGTTAGTCTCCGTCATTTGATTGTTGTACATTCTTAGCTGATTGATAACCGTCCTTAAAAAAACCTGCACCAAACTTAATTACAGGTGGTGTAAAATTTCTTCTTACATTGTCTGGTGTGTTACACTTGGGGCAGTTTTGTTTCTTATACCTATTATAATCTTTTATAGAAACTTTTACCTCAAATGTTTCTCCACACTTTTCACATATGAAATCATAGGTTGGCATTACTTACTTTTTTCCCCGATCTTTTCAACACGGTGTATAAACTCTGTATTACCGTTATCGTATGCCAATAAAACTTCATACTCAACTTCTTCGTTAGTGTGAAGTCTTTCTCTCTCTATCATTTCATTTGCCATTCTAATTACATCATCTCGTTTTGATTTTGACCGTGATGTCGAGTAAACATTTCTGATGTTTATATCAGCGTTACCCCATCGGTGTGTTCTTGTTATTGTAAACCTATCCATTTACCCCGTCCTTATATGTTCTGTAAAGTGAACCGATCTTGTTCTCGTTAGTACCATTCAATAGATTACTAAGTTTATCGGTTGTCGTAAAACCTGTTGGCACATTTTCATTTAGATCAATAAAACTTCTGTCAGGCTTCATATCAATATTGAAGTTGATGTTGGCTTGTCCCATACGATTTTTACCAATGTGAAACTTACGTTGTGAGAATGTTCCAAAGAAATCAACTACGTGTGCCTTGTTGATGGCCTCACCGACCTTATCAATAGTAATAACATCATCATTGAAACCTTCACGATTACTTTGTGTTGCTGTCCAAATAGGCTTCTTGATTTCCATAGACAAAGCTCTAAGGTCTTCAAAGATACTCTCTAATTCAAATCTCTTTTGTTCATAACCTCTACGTGACTTCATCAAATCACCATAGTCAATAATGATAAGGTCTGGCTCAATGTCATTAGAAATCAAACGACCAATGTGAAACTTGATTGTATTGATAGTGGCAACCTTTGGTGGATACTCTTTGATAAACAACTTACCACCAGAGAATCTTTGCATTTGATTAGCGGCTTCTGATTGTCTTGAGATTAGTTCCTTAGTTGGGATACCAGTGATACGACTATCATAACGATTACCAACGTGTGATTCAGAAAGTTCAAATGTGTAGTGAACGACATTCTTACCAGCAGCCAAAGCACCGTAACCAAAGTTGACTAACATAAAACTCTTACCACCACCTGTTGGTGCCATTACAACACCTAACTCACCAGCAGCTAAACCACCATCTAAAATGTTCTCTTGGTCTAACAACGGAAAACCAGTAGGTATACTCTTCCTTGTGTGAACTTGACGGCGTGATTCAAAACTATCAAAGAAGTCTTGTCCTAAATCTTGTTCGGTATTTATCTTTAAACTATTTTCTATTGTACTTTGGATTTCTTCGTAACGACCTTCCTTAAGAAGATCAACAGACTTTAGGATAGCCTGTTTCATACTCATGTTCTTACAAAACTCTATCGACTTATCCTTAGCGTATTCTATCTCTTGACGATTGACTCTTGTCTGAATGTCAAGCAATACTTCAATAGTGTCTTCTTTTAATGCTCCATCAGGCATTGTTGATATTTCCACCTTTACTGTTTCGTATGATGGTGGAGTGTTATACTTGTTAAATAACTTTCTTATCTCTGTCCATAGTGTTTTGTGAGCGTCACTAGTAAAGTAATCATCCTTCAATGTTTCAAATGACTTCTCAAAGAAAACACGGTCAGTGATAAGACCTTGCAATACACAGTTCTGAAAACCAATTCCAAAAGACTCAAATGTATCAGTATTGTTAGACACCTAAATATCTCCTTAGTTTTTCAAGATGGAAAATGATGCTACCCAATTGTCCAAGTTTGATGGACTCACGTTTTCGTTTAGTAGGTTAATACGAAACTTGTAAGAATTAAACTTGGGTGTATCTCTTTTGTAAGAATTATCTATAGCATTGATTGCTGTCATAGATATTTCTAACTCTTGTAGTTGGACGATACTATAATTTAACCTAATCAACTTTTCATTATCAATATACTTTTGATACTTCTTTTCACTACGGGACTTGACCCACTCTATAAAACCATCTACATCGTGGTCATTTTTTTCTTGCAGGATTTCTATTTGATTACGAGCTGTTTTTTCACCGATACCCTTTACACCTTGTATGTTGTCACTCTTATCACCAACAACTGCTTTGAGTATAGCGTAATTAGCAGGGTGAATGTTTTCTTTTTGGTGCATCCACTCTAAGTCAATGAACTCACCTTGTTTGTTGGTCTTTGTTTTTACTGGTCTAAATACACTAGTATTCTCATCTACTAGTTGTAGGTAGTCTCTATCTGTACTAACAATAATCTTCTTACGATCTCTGATAGTGTTCTTACACATATAGGCAATAACATCATCAGCCTCTAAGTATTGTACAGCTACTTGTTTCAACGGTAGAAACTCCATAGCTTCTTTTAGAGCACCAAGTTGTCTGGCAAACGCTTCCTTCTCTGTCTCGTCTGATGTCTCAAACCCCCTTCTCATCCCAACCATTTTACGACCACTCTTGTAGTCCTGTAACTTCTTTCTTCGTTTCTGAGAGGAGCCAGCACCTTCCCAAGCGATTATACACTCACTTGGTGAAAACTTGTTGATGTAACTTTGAAGTGCATTTAGACTTCCATAAAAACCACCTACGTGTTCACCATCATCATTGGTCAATGGTATTGATGAAAAACAACGACAATAAAGATTGAGTAAATCAATCAACAATACAGGCTTATCGGACACTTGTTGCTCCTTATAATAGGGTAAAGTTAAAACCATTAGATGTAGTGTAGTAGCACTTTTTGACACCGTAGTCTTTCATTATCTTATAACAAGACTTACATGGGTGTGCTGGTTTGAGTAAACCGTTTCTATCTTCACGGTAGACATACATTGTTGACCCTTGCAGATTGTCCTCGTATCGGTAGGGGTTTACCTTTAGGAGCACATCTAACTCAGCATGGATACTGTGTGCGAAAAAGTCATAATGTTTTCTAAGCATAGGGTGACTTTTATCTTTATTACACCCTACGAAAGTCTTACCATTTTTAAGAATTAAAACTGTACCAAACCTAGTATGATGCATACTTTTCAAGCACTCATTACGAGCAATACGAAACCACTTGTGCTTCGTAACTTCTTGTACTGCACTATTCATTTTAACCTTTGGTAGAATAAATATAGACTAGAAAATTTTAGAAAAATGACTATCAATCAAAAAAATTTAGATTCATCTTTTTTGAAAAAAACTCATCACGCTTCTAATTAAATAAATGAGGAACATACCAGCAAAAGTTTGATCCCAAGTCAAATCATAGTTGACAAAAGGTGCCATACTGTAGTTATAAAGGTATGTAAAAATAACTGAAAAAACACCTAAGACGCCGGCCACAATGGCCAGCGTCCCGATGAATCCTATAGCAAATCCTAACCACCAACCAAGACCTTTTTCTTCATCATCATTTTTATGTTCTTGAAACGGCCCTTTTATAATCTTGTTGTCCATTAAATTTCTTCTTCTGGTTGTAGTTCTTCGGTGGTTATTTCTTCTTCTCTCTTGTCGGGGTCTTGTTCAATAACAAGAGATTTCTTCACAAGAGCTTTACAATAAATATGGGCTTCACTACTTTCTGGTTTACGAATCCATTCTACGAACTTACGATTTTGGAACTCGTATACTTCTCCCGTATCCTTATTGGTAATAGATGATTTTTGTTGTGAAATCTTTTCAGCATGACCAGCCTTCAGAAGTATATCTAACCAACTTTCTTCATCTATCAAACCTTTTGTGAAATACATCTTCAATTCTGCTTCACGATGAGGAGGCCCCATTCTGTTCTTGATAAGTTTTGGTTTGATACCGACACCAATAACATCTTTACCAGCTTTGACCTTACCACCACTGTACAACTTCATACGAACTGAAGAAAAGAATGGAATAGCCTTACCGCCTGGCGTTGTTGTATCGTCACCAAAGAATACACCAATCTTTTGTCTCACTTGATTTAGAAACACAAGAGCAACTCTTTGTTGACCGATAAAACGAATAGACTTTCTAAGACCTTGACCGATCATACGAGCGTGCATTCCAATCGTAGATTCACCGTATTCGTTTTGTAACTCAACGTCAGTAGATGTGCCAGCTACACTATCCCACACTATACAACATAGTTTGTCGGGTTCGTTTTCTCTAATCTTACGAATAATATCTTCAATAGCTTGAAATACTTTTTCTACCGACTCAACTTGAATATAAACAAGTGAACCTTCTGGATAAGGTTTCAAACCAAGTAAGTTTAGGAAATCTTCATTACAAGCATTCTCTGTATCAATCAGTACAGGAACACCACCTTTGTCTTGACAATCTTTAAGAATCAAATACGACAATAAGGATTTACCTGTAGCCGCCTCACCAGATATTTCGGTAAGGCGACCAACTGGTATGCCCCCATCGGCATTTTCATCATTAGAGATGATTGTGTCTAAAACTGTAGAGCCGGTGGATAACCACTCCTTTACTTCGGGTGGACTATCACCCTTACCAAGAATGTAGGCTACATCACCAAGTTTCTTGTTAAGACTCTCTACAAGTATTTCATTTAGAACCGAATCCTTCTGTATAGAGGATTCAGCTGCTTTTATTTTCTTTCTGGCCATTACTTAAAGTCAATGTCCTTATCTTTACCACCAAGCAAACCATCAAAAGCAGCATCAATCTTTTTACTAGTCTTATCTTCTTCAGCGGCAACGGTAGTGGTAGAACCATTACCGAAGTCACGGGCAGAACCAGCAGATGAATCAGAATCATCAGCATTAGGGTTGATGTGTTTGTCAAGAGCAATCTTCATCTCTTCAACGGGACTGTAGTCAAAGAGAGTATCGACAGGTGTAACACTATCAATGATGGTATCAATGTCACCCTTTGAACCAGCCAAAGGCGTTGGCTTAAGAGCGGTAGTGATGGTAGTAGGCATCAACCAACCATTGAAGCCCGGCTCAACTGTAACCATCAAGTCCAAACCTTCGGACGGGTCAGTGATGTCAACATTCTGACGTAGACCACTACGAACATGATTTAGAACTTCCTTGTAAGTAGTGCGAGGTGAAATACTCCACCAACGAATACCCTTATCTTCTTGACCACGAACCACAATAGGAACATAAACACGAAGTGTGGGAGCCATTGTCTTAAACATTTCCTTGAATGACTCATCGTTAGTCTTTGTGTACTCATTCCAACAAGTAGTAGCAAAATCACAAATAGGGTCAGGCTCACCCTTCATCTTATTGGGACACAAGAAAGTCCGTCCACCAATACGAAAATGAAACCACAACTCTCTGAAAGGCATCTCCAAATCTTCCTTGTAGGGAGCGATACGAATCTGATGTTCTCCCTCGTCAAGTTTGACCAAAGCATCTTGGTTCTGATTAGAGCTGCCGCCCTTGTTATCAAGGCGATCCAAAGCGTTATTGATCTTATCCAAACTAATAGGCATTATAGTCTCCTATATGAAAAAGTGATGGGGTTTGTCTATCATCATAATAAACTATACACATAATATAAACAAATATTTCTACTTTGTCAAGCAGTTTTCTTGTTCAAAGCAATCACATGACTCACCACATGATTGAAACGGTTTATTTCTGAACTTAGATAATAATATAAGTAATAAGGTAGGTATTGTCAAGCACAAAATACATGCTATAACAAGTTTTATTTCAACACCAACCAATGTGATCATCCTCTTCGTTATTTTCCTCTTTTTTACTAAAAAGAGCAAGAGCAATAAAGAGCAAAGGTGATAATAAAAAGATTAGTATTTTAGTCTTGGAAAATGGCTTCTTCCCAAATTTCAGATGTCTTAGGATAGATTTGATGTAGGACGTGCCTGACTGCCTTGGCATATTCTCTTATCTCCCATTGAGAGTCTGGCTTATCTCTCAATTCCACAAAGTTCATTAAGGCTTGAAATGATGCTGTCCAGATAACTTCTGTGTACTGTGACAACGGTAACATAACTCTTGCTTGTTCTTTTGCTACTCCAAGTTTTAGTAACTCTTCGTAATTATGTTTTATTAGTTTTATCGCAGTTTCGTATCTTTCATGGGCTTCTTCTTGTAACGGGATTTCACCCACGCTCGCCTGTTTAGAGTCTGGTGATTGTTGTCGCCAGACTTCGGGAAAATAATATTCCTCAACTGGCACATAACGGCCACTAATTTCATTCCAAGCATGATCTTTTGTAGAGTGTGATGATGACGTTTCAATTCCAACTACGTGTTTATAGGCCTGTCTCATAACAAACTCAGGCGCTTTTATATGTAGTTGAACTATAAGATGCCTAAACGGTGAGAAGTGTTTGTGTTTAGCGAGATACTTAACGAGTTTTTCATCTGATTTGTCATATGTTTCTTTTCTCTTTCCAAAGGATACACGGGCAGAATTTACTACTGTTAAATCTGTACCGCAAAAATCTAATAATTGTACGAAACCTTTGTCAAGAACTTTTGGGGTAATAGAAAAATTACCTTTCATTATATAGGTCTTCCTCTAATTCATCAAGTAGTTCGGGGTCGTTATAATCTAATTTTTTAATTGAGTTTCTTGTATTGTTTCTTCTTGTCTTACGTTGATTCTTTTTTACTCCACGATTGGGCTTAACTACTTCGCTCGCATCTTTTCTGCGATTTGTCCGAGCCATTTCTTTCCTTTCTAAAATTTGGTCATACCTAATATCTGGTTTATGGGTGCAAACAATCCTGTCAATTTATAAGTGTTTCCCTTATAGTCAAAAACGATTCCCTCACTAGGAACAATTTTATTAAAACCGCCGGCCTTCTTAAATCTCTGTATTTGTCTTTTTAGTTGCTTGAGTTTGGTGATATCACCCCCTTTACGTAGATCGGAAATAGTATTTCCTAAATCCTTCTTCATGTCTTTCACACCCTTCGCGGGTGATACAGCGATAAAATTTTTGGCGTTTTCTAAAACCTCAGCACCTAGTGAGAGAAATACATTTTCAAAAGGTGCTACATTTTTCTGAAACAATCCTTTTGAATCAACCTTGTCAAGTTTACTTGCAAAGTTATAAATCTTCTCATCTTTTAGGTTAGCCTTACTAAGAGCAAAACTCTTATCACCTTCAGCAAATCTTTTCACTAGTTTTACTTTCAAGTCTCTACTTAGTTTCACTCTACTCTTACGTGCTTCTTTCTCAACCATTTGTAGCCAAAATTTTCTATGGTATTGTAATAAGTTATCCTTGTTTCCTAAACCATATTTTTTCTGTAGTGCAGAAATTCTTTTGATGTACTTGTCTGCATTCTTTGAGAAATCTTTTGACTTTGGTAATTCAACTGCCTGTGGCCCTCTAATCTCAAAAGTGTCTTGTTTGTTTTGGTTTATTTGTTTTATCATACCAGCAAGTTCTTTACCCTCTTTTGATGAAGAACCAATCTTACTACCATTAGCATCAAACTCGTTGACACCGTGAAATTGTAGTAAGTCCATATTATAAGGTATTACATTTCTTGTTGGTTGATAAATGATTTCTATGTTCATCCATTTATGACCGTTGTCAAATATACGACTTCTTTGTTTCTCTGTCAAGGAAGAAATCGCTTTTTCCAAATCAACCATAGATGAAACAAATGCCTTTTCTAATTCACCTCTACCAGCAAACATCTTCTTCATACCTGCAAGAGTCAAACCATTCTCACCAAAGTTTTTACTCTGTGTCTTATTTCTTGCAGCAACTAATTGACCATTATGCCATGTTATGTTTAGATTTTGACCGTCTGTTTTCTCACTTACCTTTTCTATCTCCATACCACCAGTAAGTAAGGCACGTATCATTTTCTTCATTTCAGCAAAGGTCATGTCAATGTTTTCCCACGGATGAGCCATGTGACCACTGGCGCCACCTTCTTGTAGTACGTGTTTTAGTTTCATTTATTTTCTCTATGCCTGTATATCTAAATTGTCACCAAGATTATTTGAGTGTTTTAGTTTTTTTGGTTTTCTTTTACAAAGACAAACTGAACACACACCATAACGTGCTAGATTTTTCACGGTGTTTCCACACTCAGTGCATCTTGTCTTTTGTTTGGGTGGTATGTATTCAACATAATAGTTTGTATTTTTTACTGGCTTTATAAGCATACTACGCTAACTTGTTTAAGAGCATCTTCTCTATAGATGGATTGTTGAAACCTGTAATCTGTTTAAAAATATCTTTTCGTTCTTTTGGTGATAGGTCTTTATTACTAAGGGCTTGACGTATGGCAGTGCCTGACATTTCTTGACCATTCACCTTCAAAGATACGTGTGGGACAATGTAAATGTATCCACGGTCTTTAAATGATGAAAGATCCATACCCTTCTTATACTTATCAAAATACTTACCAGAAACTAATCTATCACCGTCCTTAGCACCGACAGCCCATAAGACAGCGGTATCGTCTGGCAACTTAGATGTAATTTCATCTGACCTGTAAGGATTTTTTACTTTGACAATTTGTTTTGCGGGTACACCGTAAGCACTAATGACCTTCTTTTTCTCATTGAAGTTTAGTGGACTCTTATCACCAGTTTTATCACTAGTAGCAACAAAGACGTTGGCTTTACCAAACTTACTTACTAAATGTTTATATGCTTGGAAGTGATGACTTCCCATTGGTTGGAATCTGCCTGGATATATGACAACTGTTCTTTGTCCTTTTATTGCTTCTTTTAGTTTCATTTTGAAATTTCTCAAGCTAGTTTTATGAAATGCTATATCTATAAATATCTGTCACACAACAATAAAAACTCATTTGCTCTATGTGTAGTAGTGTGAAAATTCAAAGCGTGTTCATAACCTTTTCTTGCAATTTCTTCTGACTTATCTGGATTACCAACATAGTAACAAGCCTTTTCTATCAACTCATCAGTATCAGAATATGAGATAAAATGTTCATCATCTATAAACGGGTTGTTCCACTCATAGGGTTTTATAGTTTGATACATAACAAGGCAACCGTTAGCAATACTTTCCCAAAACCTACCCGTCTGTCTTGCGGCAAAGGCACCGTATCCATCAACACTTATTCTTGACCCAAGTAATTTTCTAAAATAACCACTAAAGTGACGATCACCTGTATCAACACTAGTAAGAGGGGCACCTTCTCTATACTCACCAATAAAAACAGTATCGTCTTTATCAAAAGTATCTTTAAGTGATTCTATAATATCAAAACGCCAAGGTCTTTTATCACAAGCTGACATGATACAAACAAGGTCATCTATTTTATTTGACCAGATTTCTTGATGTGATTTATTTGTGTGAGCAAAGTATCTATCTTCTATACCAAAAAGAAAAGGGTGTACGTTGGATTCTGTTGAACCCATGAACTCTCTTTTGAGATAGAGTTTATAGTCTGATGGTTTTGCTTCGTATTCATGGCTATCTGAACCATCTAAGAATACATCAACTGATACAGCGTTGACCAACGGTGACAGTACCTCTTTATACTTTTGTTCTAAGGCAGAATGTGCTAAAACAACAACATCTGTTTTTTCAGCAACCTTGATAGCAGTCTCTACATTAAAAACTTGATTCTTAACATAGTTGTGATTAGTATTAGAAAAAACTTTTATACCGTTTTTTTGTAGTCCTTCCACTAACGTAGCTACACAATGACAATAGTGATAAGGACTTATAACAAAAACACTTTTCATCTGTTGGCTTTTCTACTCTCTCTAGCCATCTTTATACGGTTCTTTCTTGTCTTTCTCCAGCGTCTTGTATAAGCAAACTTAGTCTTTGGTCGAGGTGAGCCACCTAATACTTTTTCAC
>CEVB01023315.1_pt1 | contig 11525 bp, 23 predicted proteins | sample 531381 | NCBI WGS metagenome assembly CEVB01 (sample SAMEA2622763, study PRJEB7988) | marine metagenome | biome: marine biome (ENVO:00000447); feature: surface water layer (ENVO:00002042); material: "saline water (ENVO:00002010), including plankton (ENVO:xxxxxxxx)" | depth 5 m | reverse complement strand
CGGCAGGCTTGGCAGAAGCGGCGAATCTTCCGGAGGATACGGTTGACCTTTTACTTGGTGCTACTGTTGGGCCTGATGGTGCTAGGGCTGTTGGTAGCCTGGATGTCAAATTAGGGCACGATATATTTGCGTTTGCTTCTGGAGAGTTTGCCAATTCTGGTGACTGGACGGCGGCAGCGGGTTTAAAGATGAGGTGGTGATATGCCAAAAGGAAAAGGGACATACGGAAGCAAAGTGGGACGACCAAAAAAGGTTAAGCCTAAAAAAACTAAGCCCAAGAAAAAGAAAAAGTAATGGGCAAGGTGGGCCAATACTTCAGCGCGTCAGAGTTCGCGTGCAACTGTTGCGGTGAGACTAATCCCGCTCAGTCGCTCGTCACTGTTCTTGATAGCGTTCGAAAACAGCTTGGCCCACTAAGAATCAACTCGTCTTATCGTTGCGAGAAGCACAACGAGGCAGTAGGCGGTGCATCCAAGAGCTGGCATCTTCCACGAGATGGCATTTGCTACGCTGCTGATGTCACTTATGTAGATGCGACCAAGCGCCATGGCGCTTATATGTTGCGGCTATATATTGAGCTTGAGAATGCAGCTCGAAGATTAGGCACTGGGTTTGGATTAGGGTTGTACGAGAACTTTGTACATTTTGACACGCGGGGGGCTTCCCCGGAAAGAGCAAAGGCAGCACGATGGTTCAAATACAACTGGCCGCGCTGACCTATGCTCAATACTTTATTTGTGGTGGTTACGTTTGCGCCATCGTCTAGTCCTGATCCCAGACCCGAGCCCGATTTAGTTCTAACGCAATGCGTCTATTTAAGTCTCGCTTCTTGTAACTAGAGCAACAAAGCCCCCAGCCCAAAAAAGCAAGAACCACTGTAAAAAACATCCCTAAAAGCATAATCCCCTCCTGCTTTTAAGTTTAGCCGATTACCGCTAGGCGCGGCTAAAAATTCCAAAAATCTTCCCGCTCTTGCCAGATACAGGTTTAAGTTTTTCTTCAGCGGTGCTTAAGATTCTAAACCCCTCACGCAATTGATCAATCGCTTGCGTGTAAATAACCATCAGCTCCCCATCTAGCTCGTTGCCCTCGACTCGCTCGTTCGAGTAAAATTCACCAGCTTGGTCAGCGGCAGCCTTAACGACAGTGTTAAGGGTTTTCATAATATGCTGAGTTTGCTCCAAATCCGCTTTTCTTCTTTTGCTCATTTGTTCGCCTCCAGCAACATTCGTAACGCATCGCGGTCAACGTCACTGATGTCAGCGTGCGCAGGTGCCACATCCTCTTGGGCGTCAAGTCGCTTTTGCTCATTAGTCTTTTCGTAGTGCTTCCCTTGGTAGTGCGATACTCCGGGAACCCTGGCGAGAAGCTCGGGGTTGCTCATAAGAATAGAATAAATAAAAGTTGCAACTGAAAGCCCCACAGCAAAGATTAAGCTATAGCTAGGGCCGACTTCTTCAACATCATCAATCTTACAATCTCTCATTGGGTTAGCTCCTTATTATTACCAGTTATCTGAGCGGCTCTGATTAGAGTCATTTTTTGAACCTACAAAATTCACAGTGTCAGCTATAATCTCAGTAGTGTTGCGCTTGTTTCCTTCTTTGTCCTGCCATGTCCGATATTCAATGCGACCCTCGATATAAATCGATTTGCCTTTTGACAGATACTCACCACAAAACTCCGCAAGCTTCCCCCAGGTGATAATTTTGTGCCACTGAGTTTCTTGTTGTTTTTGCCCTGTCTTATCCTTGTAGGTTCTTGAGGTAGCCATTGAAAAGGAAGTTGTCATTGTTCCGCTAGGGGTGGGTCTAACTTCTGGGTCTTGGCCAAGGTTGCCGATTAATATTACTTTGTTTACACCTGTACTCATAAAAATCTCCTAGTGATAGCGGGATACACTCCACACTATTTTTTCAATATCTGAGGCGTCTAGCGGTGGTTTACACCTTGCCTCGTTAATAGCCATCAATGTGGCTGTAATTTCTTCCGTGCTGTTACCTCGCCGGAACATAGTCCCGCACAAAGATGTCAGCGTGTTATTTCGGTAGCTGGGTATTTCTGGAATCTTATCGATGTCCCAAGATGGGTCAGCCTTTACCGCTGTCTCAATTCTTGGCTTATCCCTCTCGCCTTCTTTTGCTACCTGAAGAAGCCAGTCGGGAAAAGGCTGGACCTTGTGCCTTGTGGGACAGCGGTCAAAAGAGTATCGCCTTCCAGATGCGTGCATCGATGGCGGCAGAATGACGTGCCCTCCTCGACTTCTTATGTCGAGCCCTGGCTTCATCCCTACAAGGTTCTTGACCTCCACGCCCTGGAAAAAAAGGTGCCACCCACCACCCCCTGTGCGTGCTCTGGGCGTTGTTCTGAGATACGCAGCCCTATCATCATCCAGAAGGCTTTCAAGGCTCTGGCGGCCCTTCTCGCCGTCTATGTCCAATACTGTGATGTTGCCGCAAGCCAGTGCAATATTCGCATGTGGGTTCTTTGCATACCACTCTCGAATCTGCCTTGGATCCAGGCTTGCATCCTTCCACCCTCGCCGAGTGTCTGGATGCTTGCCCGGAGATGAACACTCTGGTCCCTTCCGGCAAGTACACGAGCCGTCAACAATCCCATGCGCCGGGAATACTGGCCACCCGTTATGTGCAAACCAAAGCGCCCAATCCAACATCACTCAACTCCTGCCATGTCATCGCCGGGAGGCGCTGGGACTTCAGCGGAGCAAGTAACCGTTTCAGGCTTCAGCCCTTTAGGGTGCTGGCCGCGAGCTACAAGTTTAAAGGCAATTCGGAGGTCAGCCTGAAGCTCTTCGGTAAACTCCGAGCCTTTTTTGATTTTTAAGAACTTTAAAACCTGCTCCTCTGTAACTTCCGCCTTCTCGAAGCTGCTGACAGCCTTGGCAAACTCTTTCTTGTTTGCTGCTGCGGTGCGGGCCTTCTTGGGCTTAGGCTTAGGCTTCCCTTCCTTTTTCGGTGGCATCAATACAGCCTTAACCTCTGGCGGTGCCTCAATGCGTTCAACGCGCTCCTTTGGAATTGTCTCAATTTCGGACTCGTCAAGCATACCGAGGCCACAGATGGAAAGGGTGATTCTTCTCTTTGCTTTGGTAATAGCCTTCATCCTGTCATTGATGCCGTCAGCACCGCCTCGCATCTTAACGACCGCGATATCCTCATCGCTTCGACCATCAGGTGCCGTGGCCTTTACATGCACCATAATCATCCCGTCAATAATCTCGTTTTGCAGAATCTCGACGGAGATACCATGCACCTTTCTGAGCTGGTCAGCGCAACCCTTGGTGGCGTATAGCTTTAACTGCCCGTTTAAGCGGATGTATTGGAATGGTTGCGTCAAATGGTTCAAGCCCATCGATGTGCAAAGCTTTCGCATGTAAGCCAAACGCTCCTCTGGCCCAAGGGCACCGAGGTCATTACTAATAAGTGCCAGCTCTGCGGCTCGTACCATGTCAGTCATTGTTAGCTCCTAAATCTGAAAAGTTTTTGTAAGTGATTCGCGCAACTCTTACGCCGTTTTTATTCTCTTTAAATGTCGCAACATTCTTATCGTTATACCGCAGAGACTCAACCCCTAAGTCTGCGGCCATCTTTACCACCTTGTTTCTTGCCTCGTTGAACTCGCTCTCAGCTTTATCATAGGCAATCTTTTTCTTTTCAAGGTCAGCCAGAACAACGCGCTCAGGTTGACGCACCTCGTAAATTTTATCCTCCCAGGTGTCCCGTCGAAGCTGGGCTTTTCGTGCCCACTCTGTTTCATCCAGCTCTGGAGGGATGCCCGTCTCAACATGATTCTTCCAAAACGCCTTCCCTGTTGCCTTTAGCTCTTCCCATCGTTCCGGGTTTGCTTTGACAATAAACATCTCAGGCCACTGGGTAGGATGAAACCAGACAGACAGCAGGCAGGCGGGTGCAGGGGTTAAGGCGCAGTGCTGAACACATTGGTCGTAGTAATCTTCTCGAACGTCCTCGCTCCACTCTTCCCCGTAGTCCGAGCGTGGCGAGTTAAACGAATTTTTCATTTCCACCGCGTACAGAATCTTCCTGTGCCGCTTTGATTCATAGGCGAGTCCGTCCGGGGTTGTCCTAAAATTAACCCCATCTTCTCGCCAGAAAAAAGTCTTGCCTTCCTTGAGGCAGACATCGATACCAGACGCCGCAAGCTTTACTTGCGTAATCTTGCGCAAAGCATCCTCGGTAAGAAGACTCAGCTCCATGTAGGCGTTGGACTTCTGCGGCGCCCCCGTCTTTGCAAGGAAAAGCTTGTTGCGCCCCTTGTAGCGATTGGTACCTGCGGCAGCATTGCAGTCCGTGCTGCCCATGCACTCCTCGCGGGGTAGTTCTTCAAAAATTCTTTCCATAAAAAATCCTTTCGGTTAGCTTATGTTGTTGACGGTAACATCATTATGATGCTAACGTCAAACACATAATTGATTTATTTTTAAAAGGAGCTAACCATGTTTGCAAAGCACGTTAATTATTCAAAGACAAAAGGCCCCGGAGACTTCAGCCCACCGTGCGAAAATTATCCAGAGTACAATGTCGATGATGACCAGTTATTTGAGCACCTTATCGGCGACCCAAGTAAGCCAGAAGAGTATGACATTTGCGACGTGTCCACACACATCTGGGACAATGACGACCTCGCTCCCGTCATGAAAAAAATTCTTGGATTGGTCGGGAACAATGACGACAACAACACCAAGGTGCAGGCTGAGATTGGTGCCCTTTTCGTAGAGCTTGCACGCGATTACTTGGACGTAAAGGGTCAAGACGTTGACCTCTGCGCTGAAATAGCTCAGGCTAGAGCTGACGAGATAAACGAGCCATAAGAAAAAGGGGCCAAGGTTTTTAAGCCTTGGCCCCTTCGAGCTAACCCAACCGCGCCGAGAGTGGCGCTGAAGGACATAAACATTTTACCACTCGATTGATGGGGATGTCAATGTCCGACGCACACCGTGATAGGATTATGAAGGCGATAGGTAACTTTTATGCAAGAAGCGAAAAAAACAAAAACAGTCTGCAAGAAGCCTGGGATGGTGCGGGTCCGAAAAAGAAACGACGAGCAAAGTCCGACATCCCAACCGAGCGAGATGAGCAAGTTAGGCTTGCCAAATACCTCGACAGCCTCGGGTTGCTCTGGTGCCACGTTCCCAACGAAGGACACGGCGGAAAAGGAAAGGGCGCACAAATCAAAGGGGCTAGACTCAGGGCAGAAGGTCTTAAGTCAGGCGTTCCCGACGTGCTCATCTTCAATCAGTGTTCGGTCTTCGAGGACAAAGAAGAACTACACCGTTCCGGTTGTGCGATTGAACTCAAGCGTCAAAAAGGCGGCAGAGTAAGTGCCGCACAAAAGGAATGGCTTGAGGGCTTGCGGCGTGCCGGTTGGGTTGCAGAGGTTTGCAACGGTTTTGAAGAAGCACAAAAATTGATCAAGGAGCTAGGATATGACGAAAGCGATACCAAACAAAGGTGTGAAGAAACTCCGCCAGTTCATGAAGAAGAACGACAAGAATCAAAATGAGATTAGTTATATGGTGGACATATCGCCAGAGCACGCATCGAGGGTAATGAGTGGGAAGTATAAGCCAAGCCTCGAACTCGCTGTGAAGTTCAAGAAAGCCTGCGGCATTCCACCAGAGGCTTGGCTTGATGAATTAGAAGCCTGAAGAATTACAATCTGACCAGTCGGCGCGGAGCTTGGTTTGAATATCAAACACCGTACCGGCTGTTTTCAGCTTTGAATTGTGCCCATGAAGGCGCAACCTCTTAGCCATCGCCTTGCTGCTCCCGTGCCTCCTGCCTGTAGATAGGCAGTACTCTTTAAAGGCATCATACAAATCAGCCAGCCGACTCTCGCCCCCAGTGCAGCACGCTTTTACGAAGTCCTTAACCGGGTCCGAATCCTCGTGCCATTGCACAATTGTCGCACTATGAGAATGAGGAAGCGTATACTCACCACGTCGAAGCAACCTGGAAGCACCTTCAAGCGCCCAGTGCACTATCGCGGGACGCTCGGCCTCTATCTCCTCAATGATGTCGGACTGACTGCGGCGCTCCAGTGCATAATCATTTGTAAAACTGCGGTTAAAAGAGAGGACCAAGAAGCGCCGAAAGAACCCATCCGAATAATCACCCGACCCGATTGAGGGCAAAGAGTTGGCGCTGAACAAATGGCCGCATCGAGGGACAAAAGTATAGACCGGACAATGGGGCTGCCGTGCGCTTAATCTGTCACCAGAAATAACAGACTTAAACATGTCGCTGGCTTCCAGTGCCTTATATTCCGGCAGCTCGGCGCAAAGATTCAAACGGGCATTTATCAGGGTGCTGACATAATACTCATGATCCCAGCGCTTCGGGCTCGCACTTGCGACCTGCTCAATGTTGAAGAGAAGCTCGGCGCACTTCATAAATAAGCTCTTGCCGTTCCCACCTGAGCCGAGGCACAAGAGGGCACGACTGTAATCCGTAGCCTTGCCGATCAAGCAAGCGCCTAGCCACTCCTGCGCTGCGTCAATCTTGGACTGCTTATCCTCGTCATCCCTCCAAAGAGAATCAAGAAACTGAAGCCACTTGACTGGCTTGACCTGCGGGTTGATCTCAAAATCGTAGGACCAAGTGCAAAGGTTATCCGGCGAGTGCTCAAACATCTCGGCACCAAATTCGTCAATCGTCCAGAACCCATCAGCAGCAGCTACCCCAGCAGGGGCATCCTCGAAGAGTTTCTCTTTTCGAATCTCATGAACCAGGAGCATAGTCTTGGCTATGGATTCAGCCTTCTTCAGATTGACCATGAGGCGCTTGGGCTTCTCCCCCGGTAGCCATAGCCCATCCAGCTCCAAGGCCATGCTTTTGAGAACCTCGTGCGTTACACGCTCCCAGTGAATCCCTGTGAAAAGGTAGAAGCTTCCGTCAGTGCTGACGGTTTTAAAGCCTTCTCCCTTGCGTTCTAAAACCTCAATCAAAAGCCTAGCCAGTACCGGGTCACTCCCGGATGAAGGTGTAAGCTCGCTCAAGCTATCTGATACATAGCGGGTTAGCTCATTCATGATTTTCCCCAGCGCCGCGCAGCGCCCCACATTAAAATTGAAATATAAAAGTATAGGCGAGAAGCCTGTCAGTCAATCAGACTTGCTGCCATTCTTCTTCTGGCTTGGCAATCGTTAAAACGTCCTGCTCCAAGATTACCACGCCATCAACCACAACCTTCGCCGTAAGTACAATTTTAGCTTTAGGTGCTTTCTTTTCTTCCTCTTCCATCTCTCTCTCTTTTTCCTCTAATTGCTCCAGTAATCCCTCAATCTGTCTGCGCACAAATCCGATATCTTTATAATCGTTACACCCTACGATGTGGTCAACCGAGGAGGGAACCGCGTCACCTGAGTGGTTGCAATCGAAACCAACCCACCACAGGTTATTCTCTTCTGGAAACTTCGACCCGGGCCACATTCTTTGAGTTTCAGGGTGCTCGGGATTATTTACATAGCCCCCAAAGTTTACGCCCCAGTGAACACTGTAGTCCCACCAGAACTTATTCCCCGCCTCGTTCGGGTCTTGCCCGTAGCCAAAGTGACCCGGGGGAAGTCCGACATAGCCATTAAGGGTTCCGTATCGGGGATGCCTGCGAATACAGCACCTGAATCCCGTTTTTTGGTCTGTCCATTGGTATTCATCACGGCGCTCAAACATCCATGGCCCTGGCCTCCAGCCTGAGCGGTCTACGTAGTTGTTCCCACCGGAGAGCATAATGCTTGTTGTCAATTGCCCCATAGAGTCGATTATTTTTCTGTCTGTCATGGTTAGCTCTCTTTCTTTGTTGGAAATGTCCAGTCAACCCAGCGTGTAATTAGTCCATCACGAGGGTCCCAGTATCGGATTTTTATTTCGGTGCCTGAGTCATTGGTGTCAATCCATTCGACATCCCCGTACTCGGGATGGGTTATTGTTTTAACGCTTCGTGTCATTCTGCCTTTCATTGTCCTGCCCCCGTTAAAATATTTAAAAGTGTTTTGAGAATAATAAGAACGCCAAGCGTGACCGACCCGCACACCCCGAGCGTAAGCACGCCGCCCATAAAGGTATCAATCCAGTCATTGGACGGCTCAGGATAAACAACAAACTCCTGCGCCCCCTCTTTGTATTTTGTTAGCTTTGTCATGTTCTTTCGCTCCTCACGTCGTAGTTCTTGCCTTGGTCTTTATCTTCTAAGTTGCCTCTAAAGTAAGGCTTCTTGAACACCATCCTGGGTATTTGGCGACCCTTACCAGTCCAGTACAGGGACCAGTGAGCCATGACCCATGTGCCGGGTGTTTTCTTGTCGGGGCTTTTCTTGCCCTCTTTCTCGATGTCAGGCCCGAGCCTCGTAAGGTAGACCTGCTTAAACTTGCTCACCTTTGTCGCCAGCTTCTTGGCCTCTCGCTCTGTCTTGGGCTTGTTTTCGCATAGCTTATTCACCAAGTCGTTCTGCTGCTTGTGTCGCCTATCGACTGCAACCGGGTTCTTTGGCGATGTCAGATAGAGACAGGTGTTTATGGCAAGACGCACCGCTCTACGCGCGTTGGTGTCTTCAAGATGAGATAGGTGTCTGAACTCTTCCGGGCTCGGCCTGTCTCCGAGCGAATCAGGACGATAGGCAGAAGCACCTGAAAAGAGCACATCGAGATAATCCTCTACTGTTTCAGGCACAGGACCAGAAAGAACTTCCGGCTTAATCGTTAGCCATCCCATGGCATCATCGCACGGGTCTAGTGATTTGGCGTTAGGCCCACCCCACCACATGATTTTCAAAGCGCCCGTCGTGTCCCGAGTGATGTAGACACCATCGACGTTATGAAACCCCGTACGCCTTCCACCCCAGACCTGAGCCAGTCCTTGCGGGATTGTGATATAAATTGTCCTGAATGGAGTACGGACGTGTTCGAGCTTGATGTTGGTCAGCTTGGTCGAAAGAAAAGCATCGGCCAAGACTGGTCCTAATTCAAAAACCTGCCGACCAGATTCAATAAAGTCGGCGGTCATTACGAGGCTGTTGTGGTGAACGTGTTCACTTGGCATTTGTCCCCGGTTCAAGAAGTCCCGGTCAATATGATACATCGTCCTGAATGTCACTTTGAGATATTCTTCAGGCGTAAGCTTTTTGCGGCTCGACTTCTCGACTCGTTTCTTCACCACCTCAAAATGAACCCGGCCCGGTTGACCTGAATTTTTAGAACCCGGCCCCGCTGTGATTGAACTGGTATCGGTGTCAAAATGTAGGATGTTTGTCATGTCGGTAGCCCCTCATGAACCCAGTGCGCTGTACCGATTAGCTCCTCGGCCTTTGATTCTTCCTCGACAAAAAGAGCCTCAAACATATTCTCCTGATAAGTGGAGCCTTCCGGCCAGTCTAAATAAAACATGATAAGGTCAACAAGGTGCTGAAAACTCCTGGACTCCTTTATCCATGGAGCCCACGCGGAGTAAAACGATAATGGCTCTGTCATACCGTCACCTCGTCCAACGCCGATGCGCTCAAAGCGTCCCAAAGCTCTTCATCGGTGCAACCCAGGGCGCTGACGACCTGGGTGAATGTTTCGGATTGATTAATCTTAATGTGACTATCAACCTGCTCAAGCGTTCCGTCAACATTTAGCCACTCATCCAACCTGAATGAATTTTTGCCCACCATGACGGTGAACTCGCACAATGACGCCTGACCTGAATCAAGCCCATAATGAGATGGCGGATTGATGTCGCAATCGATTCTTAAATTTTTCATAGTTTTGTCCTCTGTTGAAAGTTAGCTCTTAGTTGTTGTAGTACGGGATTGATACCCGCGTCAAGTCCTGAATGGGTTAGCTCTTAAGGGCGTCCTGAATTTCTTTTACTTGGCAACCCGCCCCAAGAAATTTCTTAGCCCAGTCGCCGCACTCGGTTTCTGACCTGAATCGGCTTACATATTTTTCGCCCTTGGGCGTAGTGATTAGATAAAGCGGCATAGTTATCTCCTGGATGGGTTAGCTCTGGTTTTGTTTATCCTTTAGACACGTCTTTACTAATATCGCGGTAGTGCTTTTTTTCAGGCTCGTACTTTTTCATGAGTTCGATAGTGTCTGCATACGAATGTGGTTTGAACACGACGCTGTAGGTGTTCCACCCTTTTGTTTTCTTAACTGAAAACTTCCCGCGAATTTCGTTCTTATCGAGAGACTTTACGAAGCTCTGGGCTTTTGCCTTGTTTGAAAAAATAAGGACTCTGTCTTTCTCTGGTGCGTTATACATCATAATTTTCTCCTGAATGGGTTAGCTCAACATTCAATCAGGCCGACCTGAACAAGACCGACCTGATTGATGTAGAGCCAATCAGCCGTAGATAAAATCGTCTACCTCAGAGGCCAGCTCTTCTAAGCTGTCGACTTCTGAAGTGGTGAAGCAGTCGATGTCCTGAATGGTTTCAACGTCAACACCATCAACAAGGACGGACGGACACGCCGCACGGTTGACGGTTGAACCGCCCTCTACGACGTACCAAGCGCCGCATACGAACACTTGGCAAGGGGTGAATTGGGACCCGTAAGTCCCTTCAATAATTTTTTCGGTCATTGTTATTTTCTCCTTTTGAGCATTGCTCTGAACATCATTTCCGAACTTGACGCACGCCGCGAAAACATCGCACGCATTCTGATCTGGTGATTATGCTCCGCGTCCATCCGTTGTTGAATTTTCGCGGGGTCAAATAACAACTCAAGTAAGAGTTGGCCCTTTGCGTCATCTGGGGTCACTCGCCACAATTGACGAAACATAAGGCCCCATGCTTTCCATTTTCGGATAAACATTCTCATAACTTGAACCCCTCGGCCGCTTGAACCATTGCGTCAAAATCCTCAACCACACCTTCAAAGCCATGGCCACCGTGAAAGTCAGCCTTGCAAACGCCGCAAGTCCAAGGACCTTGCATGGCCACGGTTGAGCGCTTACCGCTCAAGAGCCAATGGGCTTCTGCCCGTGCTTTAGTTGTGGAAAACATGCCCGCATTACAATTCGGGCAAAGAATAACTTTTTCAAACATTGGGTTAGCTCCTCTTGTGTCTACTAAGTTAGACGAAATTTATTTTTTAATCTGACAAACGATTTATGCAGGCCCACCGATTTGCACCGATGGGACTGGTAAAGCGTCTTACAGTTGTTTATCCGAGTTCCACGAACCCATGATAATTACGCACGCATCGCTATTGGTTCCCACCACATCCCAGCCATGAGAGAGCAGGTAATTAACTGCGACTTCAACCGCGTTGCTGAATTGATGGTCATAGGAAATAGTCTTAGACCGCTTAAAGCGCTTGTCAGTGATTTTGACGCGGCTCCCCTTGAAGTTAGTTGGTCCTAGGTATTTGTAGTTAAGAACGCGGGTGTTGCACCCAGTCAATTCCTTGACCTTGCGGTAAGTTTCTTCTGATACTGTCATAATAAATCCTTCAATAAATAGGTTAGCTCTACCCACAAAGCCCGCGATAAGCGGGCAAGGGG
>CEVB01047560.1_pt1 | contig 11532 bp, 14 predicted proteins | sample 531381 | NCBI WGS metagenome assembly CEVB01 (sample SAMEA2622763, study PRJEB7988) | marine metagenome | biome: marine biome (ENVO:00000447); feature: surface water layer (ENVO:00002042); material: "saline water (ENVO:00002010), including plankton (ENVO:xxxxxxxx)" | depth 5 m | reverse complement strand
ATACCTCTGGAGCAAAAAATGTAGCTGTTTTTATATGGTCAAATGTTACGGGAACCACGGCAGGAACAGATAAATTACAAATAGGGCAAGTGCAATTAGAAAAAAGTTCATCAGCCTCTGAATTTTCTTTTACAAATTTTAGTGATCAATTTTTAAAATGCGCTAGATATTTTAGAGGGTGGTTAGAAACAAGTGACAATTCTGCAAATGGTAGTGCGATCGCTACTGGACATAGTTTTACAACAAGTTCAAGATTACAATTATTTAATGTAGTGCCCTTTCGTGCGACCCCAACAATAGATCAAAATGAGTTACTGATTTTATCAAGCACAGCAGCCAATGTAACAACAATTAGTTCAATAGGCACAGTAGGTCTTGGACAAAATGGGCTTACTTTTAATGCTTCTTATTCAACCACAGCTTTCACAACAGGAGGTCAAGTTGCACTTTTTTTAGATACAACAGAATCAGGAACATCACGTTGTTTTATTTCATGTGAATTAGGAGCTTAAAAATGGCAACATATACAAATGCACAATACACCGAAGATGAACTTTATGTAGGTGGTCCAACTATTCGAAATATAAAATGCACACTTGATGGTAGAAATATTGTGGTTCCTTTAGATTCTAAAAATAGTGATTATATTGCAATTCAAAAAGAAGTTGCTGCTGGAAATTTAACTATTGCCAATGCTGAATAAAAAGGAGAAAAAATGAAAAGCGTAAAACATTACAAAAAAGATGGAACAGTTTTTAAAGGAAGTACACATAAAATGCCAAATGGTACTGTGCATACTGGCAAAACGCATGGTAAAACAAGTCAAAAACTTTTTCATTTTAAAGATTTATCAAAGTCAGCACAGAAAAAAGCAAAAAGCAAATGAATGATGCAACCAAAAAAGTACATGAACTAGATGCAAAATTAGAAGCGCATGTAGCTCGGTCTGAAGAACGAGATAAAACTGTATTTAACCGACTAGAAAATATTGAAAGAAATATTAGACAACATACATTTGCTTTGTTAACAGGCATGGCAGGTGTAATCATTACGTTATTATTAAGGTTGTAAGATGGCTAAGAAGTTACAAGAAGAATCAAAATATGCAGAGTATGACAGTGATGGTGACGGCACTGTTTCAGACGAAGAATTTACTCGTGTTAAAGACATTAAACAAACGGAAGATGCGACTAGAAAGAATTTAGCGCAGCTAAGAATGGCTAGATTTTCTTTAATTGCAATGGGTGTGTTTACTGCGGCTATGTTTTTTATTGATATAGAAAGAGTAAATGCCTTATCAGATATTAGTAATTTATTTTACATTACTGGAGGAGGTATTGTTGCGGCTTATATGGGAACTACAGCATGGGTACAAAAGGGAAAATAGAATGAATTGGAATTATCTGATAGAAAGTGTAGAAAACAAACCAATGGTTCCTATGTACAAACCTTTGATAGAGTCGTCAAAACAACCGGAACAGCAAGAGCAGAAGGAAAAAGTTGAAAAGCCAAATAATAGCAATCGTGTGGATAAGTTAGTATGAGGAGAAAATATGTTAGGATTTTTAGGACCAATAGCTAATTTAGCCAATACTTTTGTAGAGGGTAGAGTTGAAAAAACAAAAGCTCAAGCAAAAGCTAAGATAGCTAGAGCAGAAGCAGAAGCAGAAGTTATGAAAGTTGCAGCTACGCATGAAGCTGGTTGGGAAAAAATTATGGCTGAAGCTAGTAAAGATAGCTGGAAGGATGAAGCATGGACTATATTATTTATCGTTATTATTGCACTTTCATTTATACCGTGGTGCAGACCTTATATATCTGAAGGATTTGCAGCGTTAGAAACTGCGCCTGATTGGTTTACTTATGCAATGTATGCAAGTATTGCAGCATCTTTTGGAGTTAGAGGGATTAAAGGGTTTAGAAAATAATGCAGGATTTGTTTAGACATCTAAGGACTCATACAAAAATGGAAAAAAATTTTAAAGAGCAATTAAAAACTTTAGGGAGAGGTGAAAAAATACCTGTAAAAACTTATACGGATTTAGCACATATACATCAGTTTGAAAAAGACAATGAGGTAAAATTTACTTATCATTGGGACTATGAGGGAGATATAAAGGTATCTTATAGATAATGAAAGATAATTTTCACAAAAGTTTAGATATAGTTTTAGAGCATGAGGGTGGATACGTAGATCATCCTAAAGACCCCGGTGGTAGAACTAACATGGGTATTACCCAGAAAGTTTATGAAAAGTATTTAGGGCGAGATGTAACAGAAGAAGAAATGAAAAACATGAGCATCAATGATGTTCGTGTAATTTATAGAGAAAACTACTGGGATAAAGTACAAGGAGATAGTTTACCTATGGGAGTAGATTTTTCTACTTTTGATTGGGCAGTAAACTCAGGAGTATCTAGATCCAGTAAAGCAATTCAACAAATTGTAAAAGTTACAGAGGATGGAGTTATTGGTCCTGTAACTATTAAGAAAATACTAGAGCATGACCCTAATGATATTATTATGAGTTTTGCAGATATTAGAGCAGATTTTTATAAGAGTTTGTCTACCTTTGATACTTTTGGTAAAGGATGGCTAAACAGAAATAGTAAAACTCGCCAAATATCTTTGACGATGGCTAATATAGAGAACATATTATAATGGCATTACGAAAACTACAGTTTAGACCCGGTATTAATAGAGATATTACTGATTACTCTCAAGAAGGTGGTTGGTTTGCGTGTAATAAAGTACGTTTTTTAAGAGGTTATCCTAAAAAAATAGGCGGGTGGACAAAATATACTACTTCAAAATTTTTAGGTATATGTCGTAGTTTATTTGCTTTTTCTGGTATTGAAGGTGCTAAGTATCTTGCTATGGGCACTAGTAAAAAAGTGTACGTAAATCAGGGTGGAACAAACTTTGATGTTACAGCGGTAAGAGCTAGTTCAGGTGCAGGAGGCGTTACTTTTGCAGCTAGTAATGGTTCTTCTACTATTACCGCAACGGATGCTAATCATGGAGCAAATGCAGGAGATTTTGTCACTATATCTGGCGCAGCTAGTTTAGGTGGACTCATAGTTGCGAGTGTTTTGAATCAGGAATATGAAATAATAACCAAACCTGATAATAATAGTTTTACGTTTACAGCAAAAGATACGAGTGGTAATACGGTTACTGCTAATGCTAGTGATAGTGGTAACGGTGGTGGTTCTTCTAATGCTGCTTATCAAACAAGTATTGGTAATGAAACTGGAGCCATAGGTTTAGGTTGGGGTGCAGGCACATGGAATACAGCCGGAGCAACTGTAACTAATCCTGATGGTACAACCAGAGCAGGTGGGTGGAATGATCCCAGATCTGGTCCGGGTATTTTTCAACCTATGCGACTTGTATATTTTACTCGTTTTCAAGACGACTTACTTTACAATATTCGTTTTGGGGATATATTTAGATGGGTATTTCAAAATGCTCCTACCGCACGGTCAGCTAAGATAAGTGACTCTCCATCTTCAGGCACAGAAGTTCCAACTGAAGTTACTCAAGTATTAATAGCACAAGATAATGTAAGTAATATTATTATAGCTCTAGGATGTACACCTTTTCCTGCATCATCAGCATTAGATAGAGACCCTTTACTTATAAGATTTTCTGATGTTACCGACCCTTTTAATTTTACGCCTAGTGACCTAACTACAGCAGGTTCATTAACGGTGCAGAATGGCTCACAAATATTACGAGGTGTGCCTACTAATAGAGAAACTTTAGTATTTACCGAATCATCTTTAAACTCGTTAAAATTTATAGGTGGGTTTGATGTTTTTAGATTAGATGAAATTAGTGCTAATACGTCCCTTGTTGGACCTAATGCCGTAGCTACTATAGACGGAGTTACTTACTGGATGGGGGCTAATAAATTCTATAAGTATGACGGCAGAATTAGCACACTTGATTGCACAGTAAGAGAAGAAGTATTTAACTCTTATAATATTGACCAAGCAGACCAAATATTTGCTGCTATTAACTCTGAATTTCATGAAGTATGGTGGTTTTATCCAGCTTCAGGAGCAACTACTATTACACATTATGTCACCTATAATTATTTAGAAAACCTTTGGTTTTATGGTGATTGTGATGGTACTACTGAAGGAGATGCAAGTTTCTCCAGAACAGCTTGGCAGGATACGGGTATTTATGATAAACCTTATGCTGCAGGTACTGATAAAAACATATTCTCACATGAGGTAGGTAATAATGCAGCTACAGAGGCATCACCTCATGCAGCCATGAGTGCTTTTATTACTTCAGCACAATTAGGTGTTGATCAAGGAGACCGTTTTGTTCTTATGAATAGAGTTATTCCTGATATAGATTTTAAAAGTTCTAATGCACCTACAGACATAGTAAATAGCACCGGAGGTTCTGTAATTGACCCTACTGTTAATTTTAGTGTTATTTCTAAAAAATTTCCCGGTGGTGCGACTAGCACAACTAATCAATCTGGTGAAACATTAAGTAAAGCAGTTACTGCTGTTAATTCAACTACAATAGACCAGTTTACCGAACAGGCACATATAAGGGCTAGAGGGCGATCGTTAGCTTTTAAAATAGAGTCTACAGCGGCAAATGTAGCTTGGGAGCTAGGAACCCCTAGAGTAGACTTTAGACTCGATGGAAGGAGAGGATAATGGCTCTGGAGCAGTTTAGATCACCTACTTTACCAATACCACCTGAACAGTACGAGCAGTCTTATTTTGCCAGTTTAATTAATGGATTAACTAATTTTTTTACTGTATTGGACTCTAAAGCAGGTATAAATGTAGATAATGTAATATCTAATAACCTGCAACTACCTATTGGTGCGTTAACACTATCTAATGGAGCCAATAACAACATAGGTTTACCTAAACATAGTTTTGTTAGAATTACGGGTCCAACAGGTGTTTTTAACATTACAGGTATTACAAAACCAGCCAAAACAGGTAATAATAACCCTGATGGCACTATAATTATTTTATTTAACTCAACATCACAAAATATGACAATAACAAACAATAGTAGCAGTTCTACTGAAGCAAACAGAATACTTACAAATACGGGTTCCGATGTTGCTACCACAGGCACTGGAGTTATTACTTGTATATATTCTGTTACGGATAGCCGTTGGATATTATTGTCAACATTAACGTAGGTAGGGAAACATGTATCAAACACAAGCACAAGCACGAGGACTAGCAAGTTTGGGTAGAGGACCGGATACCGAGCTGGTTCACATGACTAAGAATGAGGTCAACGCTTTAGACAATATGGCTAAAGGTATAGGTTATGCAGGATTACCTACGAATCCACAGACAGGATTACCCGAAGCAGGTATATTAGATACTATCGGACCAATATTAGGTGGTATTGGTTTATCTGTTTTATCTGGTGGAACGCTTAATCCATTAACTATAGGTTTAATTACTGGAACGGGTACAGGGCTTGCTACTGGTAGTGTTAAAAAAGGTATTACGGGAGGATTAGGTGGTTTTGGTGGAGCTAGTTTAGCAAGTGGTTTAGCTGCTGCTGGTAGTAGTGGAGCTGAACCTGCCCTTACTACCACAGTTGAAGCTGCTAAACCAGTTGTTGGACCTGACTCACTTTCGCAAGTAATGGGTAATATTAATCCAGCAGAGATTTTTAAATTTCCAACTCCCGGAGTTGATCAAGCACTTAGTGGAACTGCTTCTAGTGGTAGTGGGGGTATTGGTTCTACTCTTAGTAATATAACACAAGGGGCAAGAACTAATCTTAGTAATATAGGAAAAGGAGCAAAAACAATTTTTAGTGATCCAAGTAAATTTGTTCCTACAGGCGCAGATCCAACTGGACTTTTAGCAGGTAGATCTGGACTTGGTATAGCAGGTGCAGCAACACTTGCTCCTTTTGCATTTCAACCACCTCCTGAGTTTGAACCCGTAGCACCAAGACGTAGTGGTTTTATGCCTTATCCAGAAGGGGGATTTACTTTTCCACAAAGACGTTCTATAGATCCTTTTGCAGGTGAAACAATAACGCCAGCAATTAGTGGAGAAAGACTTTTCTTTGACCCTGAACCATTTACTTCACCGGGATTTGTAGCTGCAAAACAGGGTGGCATGTTAACAGGACGAGGTGATGGTATGAGTGATGACATAATGTTACCAATACGAGGCGCAGAGAAAGGTGATCCTACTATTGCTGCAGTATCAACAGATGAGTTTGTCGTACCTGCAGACGTTGTCTCAGGATTAGGTAACGGCTCTAGTTCTGCAGGAGCTAAACAATTATATGCTATGATGGACAGGGTTAGAAATACAAGAACAGGTAAAGAGTCACAACCACGACAAATTAGAGCAAGGAAAATGTTACCCGCATGAACATAGGTACAAGCACACCTTTTATTGGAGATATTAGACGGGAATGGGAGTGGGTGCGTGTTGGTATTGAAGAAATACTAGATAAACAACCACAACTTACTTTTAGACCAGAGGATGTGTATGCAGAGTGTGTAAACGGCACAGCAACTTTATTTATTGATAATAACAACAATTTTGCAGTAACAACTATAGAGACAGACAGGCACACAGGAAAGAAAACTTTTTTAATATGGTTGGCATGGTGTTCTAATAAAGGACTAAAACATTACTCTTTTATTGGCATGTATGTACCTTTTTTTGAAAAAGTAGCTCGTGATTTTCAGTGTAGTTTTATAGAAGCTAGAACTTCTTTACAAAAACTAGGCGAACATTATGCAAATACGGGTTGGAATTTAGATACTATGATATTTACGAAAGAGTTATAACGGAGTAGATTATGGGCGGTTCACCAAAAACACCAAAAGAAACAACACAAGTAGTAAAACAGGATACTATACCTGAATATTTACAGCCTTTTGTAAGTGATATAGCGGCTAGAGCGCAAGCACTTTCCAGAGAACAGTATCAACCATTTCAAGGACAAAGAATTGCTGATTTTAGTGAAGCGCAACGAGCTGCAATGGATCAAGTTGGTCAACTTGGTAGACCGGAACAATTAGGGCAAGCATCGCAAACTTATACTGATATCGGTCAAGCAGTAGGCACGACTCAAGCAGGCACGTTTGATCAGGCAGCTGCTGAACAATATATGAGTCCATACCAACAAGCCGTTACTGATATAGCTATTCGTAAAGCGCAAGAAGAAGCACAACGACAACAAGGACTAAGTGCATTAGGAGCAGCAGGCAGAGGTACTGCAGGTGGTTCCAGACAAGCGGTAATGGATGCTATACGTTTACGAGGATTGACAGACACGGTAGGTGATATTCAAGCCAGAGGTAGTCAACAGGCTTTTTCAATGGCGCAACAACAATTTGAAAGAGACAGACAGGCACGACTAGCTCAAGCAGAACGTGATAGAAGAGCGCAGTTTGGAGTGGCTAGTGGACTTGCAGGATTAGGTCAGTTGCAGCAACAAACAGATTTACAAAGACTTGCCGCACAACAACGGGCTGGAGCAGCAGAGCAAGCATTAGAACAGCGACAGCTTGATACTGCGTATGCTGATTTTCTACGACAACGAGACTTTCCTAGAGAGCAACTGGCTTTTTACAGTAATCTTGTTCGTGGGTTACCTGCTCCTTTATCTTCTACGCAAATTACCTACGGGCAACCAGCTCCTTTGGGACAACAATTAGCAGGTCTTGGTATTACAGGATTAGGTCTTGCTGGTGAATATGGAGGGGGAGTTTAATTAAATGAATATTGCACAATTACACGAAAGAATAAAAAGTTTATCTGATAATCAACTTGCTCAAATGTCTCAAGGTGAGGACACAGCCGCATCACTTGCATTAATGGTATTAAACGAACGTAATGATATACGAGATAAAAACCGAGCAGAGCAACCTAAACCACCAACTATTGCCGAACAAGAAATAGCTAAAAGTGGTATTGGTATGCCACCAGTAGACCCTAGAATGGTATCAAAAAATGTGTTGGCTGGAATTGGTAGCCCAGACATGATGCCGATGCCTCAGTCCAGAGACTCAGGAGTTAGTCAATTACCTGCGCCTGCTATGATGGCAGACGGAGGACTTGTAAGACTTGCAAATGGAGGTCAAGTAATTCCATTACAAGTAGGTGGTACTCCAAGTAAAGGGTTATCAATGTTTTTAAACAAAAACCCAGACTTTCTTACACAAGGAACATATAACCCTGATGACTTACGTTTCTTAGACCAAAATGATTTGCAATTTATTAGATCAAAACCTCTTGGTCCACAACAAACTCAAGCAGGGTCAGTTTCTTATTTTCCGGGGAAGGATATTACCGCTGGTCCCGGTACAGCTGAAGCTACAGCTGCCGGATTAGAAGGGTTAAAAAAAGTTGGTGAGGCTACTACTGGTCTTTTTTTAAATAGACCTGCAGCTGCTGGCAACCCTTTTGCACAAAGTGGTAAAGATGTTGCAAGCACTATAGGTGGAGAGGTAGAAGAATTACAAGAAGGTATTTTACAAGGTAGACCTATAAGTGCTATTAGTGAATTTTTTGTGCCTAAAGAAACAAAACAAATAATAGATAAAGCAGGCAAAAGTATTGCTTCAGTGTCACCTCAACCTGTTAAAGATCTTGCTAAAGAAGCTAAAGAAACTTTTAAAGGCACTATTGAATTAGGTAAAGATTTACTTGCCAAACGTAAATCTGGTAATTTAGGTGATTCAGATTATGTAAAATATTATAAAGAAGAATTAAGAAGATTTAATGAAGGTTTACCTTTACAATCATTTAATTTTAAACCTCCAACAGATAAACCTAAACCTAAAAAAGGTAATCCTTTTGAACAACAAAAAAATTTAGTAGACAATGCAGCAAAATTAAATTTAGAAGCAGAAAATAAACCTATTTTATCTCCTAAAGAACAAAAAGTAGAAGCAAAAGAACTTAGAGAAAGTTTAGTAGATCAATTTAAAGGTGATAAAAAAAGCCAATTTAATAAATTTCTTATTGCTTTAGGTAGTGGAATATTAGCACAGGACGGAAGTAAAACTCCTACGGAAGTTTTAGGAAAAGCTCTTATCCCTGCTTTTGATTCTTATTTAAAAGCTGAACAACAAGATAAGAAAAATATATTAGAAGCAACTAAATTACGTATAGCTGAAGATAACAACATACTATTAAATCAAGTTAGACTAGCAACTCTGGGAGCAAAAGAAAACCTTACTACTAAAGATATGCAAACTATAATTTCAAATGCTCCATTTAGTCCACTTAGAAAACGAATAGAAAAACAGGTTATTGAGGGGCTTGCTAATAAAACAATAAATTTACCGGGCGTAGAAAATCAAAAGTTTTTTGGTCGTAAACCTGATGCTATAAGTGACTTTTCAAAGTCTGAAGTTGTAGAAGAATATATAAATAATTTGGTAATCAAAGAAGAATTAAAACGAATTAAAGCATTTAGAGGTCAAAACCAATCTTTTACAAACGCCGCAAATTCAGGAACCGTTTTAACTTTAGCTGATTTAGGACTATAATATTAGGTGAATTATGCCGCAAATTAAGTTACCTTCAGGACAAATCGTAGATTTTGGTAATCTTAATAGAGAACAGATTCGAACCGCAGTAACAGAGCTACGTCAAAAAAGACCAGAGTTTTTTCAGCAGGCAGACCCTATATTAGATCCTACATTAATACCATTTCAAGGACAGCCTGATATTGGCGGACCTGCAACTTTTGGTGAATCTCTTCAACGAGGAAAAGAGGCAACTGTTGGTCCACTTGGCACATCATTGGTTGGGTTTGGAACAATAGCTGAAGAAAAATTTGGTGTTGATGCAAAACCTCTCATAGATTATGGTAAAAAAATAAAGGAAAATTCTGACACTCGTTTAGCTGGAATTGTAAGAGATAAAACAACTTTTAGAGATGTAGAAGAAACTTTTGAAGAAAAAGGTTTTTTAGAAACACTACCTGTTTTTGGACAATATGCAAAAGAAGTTTTTGGAGAACAGCTACCTAATCTAGGTGCATTTGCAGGTTCAAGTGCCGTTGGAAGTTTGGTTAGCAGAGCAGCTTTAGGAGCAACTGGACCAGTAGGAGCTATTGCTGGTGGCGCAAGTTTTTTTATCCCTTTTCTTTTTGGAAATAATGCTGAACGTAAACAAGAAGTAATGGGTGAGGGCTTTGAATTAGATGCGAATGATTATATTGGTTCGTTAAAAGCAGCACTTGCTCAAGCACCCCTTGCTTTATTTGCAGATAGAATATTATTAGGACTTGGACCAACATCAAAATTATTAGAATCTGGTGGTATATTTACTCGTGTAGTTACCAATGCTGCTACGGGTGTGGCTGCTGAAGTACCAACAGAAATAGGTGAATCAATTATAGAGCGATATCAAGCAGGTTTGCCTATAGATAATGAAGAAGCCATAGAAGAATATCGTGAAGTTGGGGTTGCTGCTGGTTTATTTGGTGGTACAACTAGAGCAACCACGTCTGTAGGTAAATCTCTTTTAGGTATAAAGGATAATGAAAACAGACAAGGAAATGACGGTAATGAAATAACTTCTAAGCAGATTGTAGATGATGTATTTAATGATGCAGCTAAAAAAGATGCTAATAAAAGTAATTTAGAAAGGCAAGTAGGTAAAGATGCTGCAGATACTATAGAAAATGCAAAAGATAATGCTTTAAAATTAACTCCTTTTATAAGAACAGCTACAGACGAAGCAACTATCACACCAGAAGATGATTTTACTTTAACTCCTTTTGATCCTACACAAACAGTAGCAGACGAAACACAACTTGATTTAGATCTTGCGCCCGGTGTAGACCAAAGACAACTTGATTTAGATTTTACAGATGCAGATACAACAAGAACAGATACAACAAAGACAGATACAACAAAGACAGATGATTTTAAACTAACCCCTTTTGACCCTACACAAACAGTAGTAGACGAAACACAACCTGATCCTACAGACACACCTAGTGTAGATCAAAGACAAACTAGTTTAGATTTTAAGAGGGCAGATTTAGAGCAACAAATAGAAGATTTTAGAACAAAATCTCGTCTTGATATTAAAGATGTAGAGGCTACTGATCTTATTGATGTAAATGAAAAAATTATAGATCCTAGATATTTTGAAAAAACAGATGCTGAAAAACTAAATATTAGAAAACAAGTAGCAGACCTTGAGGCACGTAAAGCTAGAGGAGACATTAAAGAACCTCAATTTAGTGAAGAATTAAACCGTATTTATGCAAAAGCAACAGGGCTACCTAGTCCTTTAGATGGTAAAAGTAATGCAGAAATAGCTAATTTTATAGAACTATCAACAGCTGAAAATAGTAATTCGTATATTGGATTAGAAAGAATTGCAGGCAGAGAAGCAGCATTAAAACATTTAGCTGGGGACATTGCTACATCAGAAACATTAAGAGATACTCGAACAAAATCTAAAAAAGTAATTCAATTAGAAGAAGAACTTAGTAGTAGAGATACTACAAATGAAAGACGTGCAGCTA
>CEVB01039096.1_pt1 | contig 11548 bp, 13 predicted proteins | sample 531381 | NCBI WGS metagenome assembly CEVB01 (sample SAMEA2622763, study PRJEB7988) | marine metagenome | biome: marine biome (ENVO:00000447); feature: surface water layer (ENVO:00002042); material: "saline water (ENVO:00002010), including plankton (ENVO:xxxxxxxx)" | depth 5 m | reverse complement strand
GGCGGTGGTAAGTCAAGCCCCGCCCCCCTTCAGGTGGAGAAAAAGCAGCCCGTGGCTGTGCCGGGAAGTTCCGGGTCAGCGATCACCAAGATCGAGATCGGGGTGGAAGTTCCCAAGCGTGCCGGCGGCACGATGAAGAAGAACTTCATCACCCTGGCCGACAGCACCGTGGTGGAGTGCTTCTCGAACAAGAAGACCGACGAGATCTTCAACACGATCGGCGAGAAAGATGCTGCAGGACTGCAGGTCGAACTGGTCTACGACACCAAGACGTTTGGCAAGAAGACCGTCCACGACTTCAAGGACTACAAGCTCTACGACGCCGACGCCAGGATCGATGGAGCACCACCAGCGGACGACGTAATCGACGCGGGCGACATTCCATTCTGAAAGGTTGAAGCATGCCAACTATTTACGACATACAAGGCGAATGGGCAACTCTCGTTGATCTGCTTACCGAGAGTGGCGGCGACATCAGCGACCCGGAGGTCGCAAAGTACATCGACCAGTGCTTCGCCGAGATTGCTAACGATTTGGAGGCCAAGGTCGATGGATATCTTCGCGTGATTGCCGAGCTCAAGGCACGCGCTGATGTGAGGAAGACGGAGGCTGACCGGCTTGCCCGTCGGGCCCGTCTCGACCGGCAATCGGTTGACTGGATGAAGGAGCGACTAATTTCCACTCTGACTTCGATGGGGAAGACCGACTTCGAGACGGAGCACTACAAGGTCAAGGTCTCCAACGTTGGAGGGGTGCGGGGGATGGAGATCGACGATGGCCCCCTGCCGCCTGACTTCACGATCTATCAAACCGTCGAGGAACCGAACAAGGAATTGATTCGGAATCGTCTCGAAGCCGGGGAGGACCTCCCGTTCGCCCGACTCCGCGAACGGTCAAAGAGACTGGTGGTGTCCTGACATGAACACCATCGAAGTCACGGATGACTTCCACCGTCTGAACAAAGTGGTTAAGGAGGGCATGGCGACGTTCGTCGAAGTCGGCAAGGCTCTCGCTCAGATCCGGGAAGGCAAGCTGTACAGGGAAGCGGGCTACAAGAGCTTCGAGGAGTACAGCCAGGTAGAACTAGGAATACCGGGGCGAAAGTCCCGACGGATGATTACGGCTGCCCAGGTCAAGGACCTGCCGCCGGGCGTGTCGCTGCGCACAGCCGAGGCGATTGGCCGGGTGCCGGAGAACATCCGGGACGAGGTGGTCGAGCGTGCTGTTGATCGCCAGGGGCCGGCACCGACCACAAGCATGATCGAGGACATGCGGGAGGAGGTCGAGGCCGAGCTCGCACCACCCGCTCCACCGCCGTCGGTTGAACATCGGATGGCGGCGGCACAGGACAAGTTCAGAGATGTCTATCGCCTGCTGCAACAGGCGAGGGAGGCGGCACAGCAGCTGGGCAACCACGACGGTGGCGCACTGCTCGATGTCGATGCGTGCGTCGTTCACCTGAACAACGCGATGGAAGAGGTCAAGTTCGCGGTGCCCAAGTATCGCTGCCCCTATTGTGGAGGTGAAGGATGTCAGCAATGCCGCTTCTCTGGGATGTTGTCCCAGAAGCTGTACGAGCTCGTCCCGATCGAGTTGAGACCGGAGTGAAGCTGCGACCGAAACAGGTCGAGCAGCGAAACGCGGTCGAAGACAAGTGGGCCGAGGGTCATCGATCTGTGCTGATGGTCTCGCCCACCGGGACAGGCAAGACCGTCGTGCTCGCGGACATCGTGGCGAACCAGCGGTTCAAGCGAACCCTGGTCATCGCTCACCGCGAGGAGCTGATCACCCAGCTCGAGGTCGCCCTTCGCCGGGTCGGATGCGACGTTGGTGTTGAGATGGCCGAGCGGACCGCACGCACCCGTGGGTTTGTTGAGCCCCAGGTTGTCGTCGCGTCGGTGCAGACCCTCGTCGCCGGCGACTGCAACCGGCTGAAGTCGCTGGTTGACAAGCCAGATCGGTGGGGCCTGACCGTCATCGACGAGGCACACCACGCGATTGCCGACAGCTACCGGATCGTGCTCGAGCACATGCAACAGAACGTCCAACATCGCGTACTCGGCGTCACCGCCACCCCCGATCGAACCGACCGCCTAGCCATGGGTGCCGTGTTCGAGGCGGTGGCGCACGAGTACGCCATCGGTGAAGCAATTGAGGACGGCTACCTCGTGCCCATCAAGCAGCGAGCGATCATGGTCGAGTCACTTGACTACTCGAAATGCCGCACGACGGCCGGCGATCTCAATGGCCGGGATCTGGCCCGGGTGATGGAGCTCGAACGTAACCTGCACGCAATCGCCGAGCCCACCATGGAGCTGGCCGGCAACCGCAAGGCCGTCGTGTTCTGTGCCTCGGTGGATCAAGCCCGGCGGATCACCGAGATCTTCAATCGAGCCAAACCACACTCCGCCAGGTTCGTCGAAGGCAACACACCGAAGGATGAACGCCGGCAGATCTTCCGAGAGTTTGATCGCGGAGACTTCCAGTTCCTTTGCAACTGCATGATCGCGACTGAGGGATGGGACTGCCCGTCGTGCGAAGTCGTCGTCCTCGGGCGACCCACGAAATCCAGATCCCTGTTCGTTCAATGCGTCGGTCGCGGCACCCGACCTCTACCTGGCGTCGTTGATGCAGCGACTGACGCCAGCGAGAGGCGGGCCGCGATCGCCGCGAGCGACAAGACACACTGCGAGATCTTTGACTTCGTCGGCAACTCTGGTCGCCACAAGTTGGTCAACATCTTTGACGTACTGGGTGGTGAGCACCCCGGCCCGATCCTCCGGCGAGCCCAGCAGATCGCAGCCGAATCTGATGAAGCGGTAGACATCGACGAGGCGATCGAACTTGCCCGAGAACAGGAGCGGGCGGAACAAGAGAAGCTCGAGCTCGAGGCGCAGGCCAAGCGGGCCAGGCTGCGGGCCAAGGTCAAGCATTCCTCTCGCATGTTCAACCCGTTCGACGTGCTCGACATCGCACCTCCGAAGCAGACCAAAGGCGAAGCAGCGAGCGACAAGCAGGTCGCTCTGCTGGCGAAGTTCAAGATTGACGCGACCGAGATGAGCAAGGCCGAGGCGTCACGCCTGACCCGCGAGGTGTTCCGCCGAATGAACGCCGGCTACTGCACGGTTGCCCAAGCACGGATCCTGAAGGAGCACGGTTACTCGACTGAGGTCTCGGTTGCCGAGGCCAGCAAGATTATTGACGGCATCTTTAAGAGGGGGCGACGATGAACTGGACCGAGTATGCGGAAGGTGCTGTGACTCTTGAGGGCCTGGACGACGCCATCATTGGCATCGGCCGTCAGTGGGGCAGCAAACCGTGCATGATCTACAGCGTTAAGAAGATCATCGACATCCTCGTGAAACGCGATGAGATGAACCCAGATGATGCACTGGAATACTACGAGTTCAACATCATGCAGCTCTACGCTGGCGAGCAGACCCCGGTGATGATGGAAGGCGTAGTGAGGGAGGTGAGCGATGGGGTGGAATAGATGCACACGGAACAAACCGTGTCACATCTGCGGCAAGCCCGACTGGTGCTGCTTCACTCACGATGGCGCAGCTCGATGCATGCGGATCCAGGACGCACCCGACGGCTGGTACATCTGCAAGGTCGATGACCAGGGCGGCACCACGTTCCGCCCCGGTGACGGACCTCGCAAGGCAGCCGCACCACGACCCAAGATCGAACCGCCGAAGGTGATCAAGACCAAGAACTGGGGCCGCATCCAACTGCAGCTACGTTCTGCTCTGGTCACCGATCACACCGACATCCACGCGGAGGGGCTGGGCGTTTCGTCATTGGCGCTCCACCGACTGGGCATTGGGTGGCACGAGCAGTGGAGGTGCTGGACGTTTCCGATGTATCAACCGACGGGCGAGATCGTCGGCATGCGGTGCCGAGGCGAGGACGGGAAGAAGTGGGCGATCCCCGGATCGAGCGATGGCCTGTTCCTGGACAGCGACATTGCCGTGCCCGAGGAGGTCTTCATCTGCGAGGGCCCGACCGACACCGCCGCCCTCATGGACGTGGGTTTCTACGCCGTTGGGAGACCGAGCTGTCGCGGGGCGGTGATCGCGACCAAGGCCCTCGCGCGAGGCAGACGGGTGGTCATTGTCAGCGACAGCGACGGCCCGGGGCGAGAAGGTGCCGAGCACTTGGCGTCCAACCTGCTCGGCATGTGCAGAAGCGTGAAGGTAATCGAGCCACCGTGCAAGGACATGCGCGAGTGGAAGCAAAGGGGCACCTCGCCAGAGGCGGTGAGGATGCTTGTGGATCATGCCAAGGAGCGGCGATATGCAGCGCAACAAGTACAAAGTCGCGCCAGTTGAGGAGCGTCGTGCTCTTGGTCGAACCTTCGCATCGAAGGCTGAGAAGGAGTACGCCTTGATGCTCGAGGACTGGGTGGAGATCGGGATCATCCAGGACTATGTCTGTCAGCCCAAGGTCTGGCTTGGGTGCCACGAGTACACCTACACCCCAGACTTTCTGGTGATCCCCGATGGTGCCGGGCCGCACTACGTTGATGTCAAAGGGATGGAGACGACCTCGTTCAAGAGGACGAAGAAACTGTGGTCCGCTCACGGAAGGCTACCCCTGCACGTCGTGAAAAAGAGAGGCAAGAAGTTTGAAACGTCCGAGGTGCTGCCGTGAGAATGACTGTTGGCAGTGTGCTGCACGACACCAAGATGGCCGAGCAAATCGAGCTCGAGATCGAAGCGATTCAACTGGGCGTCAAGCGTTACCGCCGGCTGGCCGAGGACGCCGAGAAGCGTGGCGATGCCGCTGCCCTCAAGCCCACGGAGAGACTGCTGGTCTATTGGTTTCCGCTCCTGCGTGACGCGATCCTTGCGGAGCAGGACGAGATCCTTGCTGGCAAGCCTGGCCCAGGCCGGTCGATAGGCGGGCCGCTGGTGGCGGCATGCCCGGCGGACGCGGCAGCGGTTATCACCATGCACACGATGTTAGGCAGAACGGTGTCGCACAACACCGGCGACCTAGTGCTCAAGTGCGCGTACGCCGTGGGGTCGGCTGTGGTAGCGGAGCTCCATGCCCAGCAGATTCGGGACAACGACGCCGCAGATTGGAACGCTCTGGACAATCGGTTCCGCCGGCTCACTGCTGCTAGGGTGAACGCCTGGGCGAAGAAGTCTTTGAGCGATCACCTGTGGAAGAGGAAAGCATGCGTGGCTGCTGGGTCAACTTTGATGGAGCTGGCTCGCAAAGTGTGCCTTCTCAAGAACGATGAGGACGAATACGAACCCGTCTTCCTGCACGAGCAGCAGTGGCGTGACCGCAAGCGTAAGGGGTGCATTCGCCTGAGTGATCTGGCGTTCCGCAAGATCGAGGACGGTCACCTGTTCCGGCAGCATCTCCGGCCACGGTTCCTGCCGATGGTGTTTCCCCCGTTCAGTTGGAGCGAGACAGAAGATGGCGGCTACATCAAAGTCAGAACGCCTTTGATCTCGAAGCCAGCGAACGAACAGATTCGTGCGTTCAAGGAGTCGAAGACCGAGCACGTCTTCGAGGCACTGAACTCAATGTCCAAGGTGGGATGGAAGATCAACCCGCGAGTCCTGCAGGTTGCCGAGCATATCTGGGAAGAAGGGGGTGGGGTTGGCACGCTCCCCAAGGCTGACCTCATCCCCCTTCCTGATAGGCCGGCAGACATCGACTACAACGAAGTCGCCAAGAAAGCCTGGAAGTCAGAGGCACATGAGGTGCATGGTGCCAACGCCAAGTTGCGGGGGGCGCGTGTTGAGTTCCTTCAGAAGATTTCCCTTGCGAAGCGGTTTGTCAACGAGCCGACGATCTACTTTCCGCATCAGTTTGACTTCCGGACGAGGCTGTATCCGGTTCCAGTCCACCTCAATCACCACGGGGACGACTTGTCCAGAGGGCTGCTGATGTTCTCTAAGCCAGTGCCGCTCACCGACAGGGCACGGTGGTGGCTGAAGGTCCACGCTGCCAACTGCTACGGGTTTGACAAGGCGGACTTCGCCGGCCGCGTGGCCTTCGTCGAGGACATGAAGCACGAGATTGCCGCGGTCGGCAGGAACCCCATTGATCAGATTCCGTTCTGGACCAAGGCCGACGAGCCGTTCCAGTTTCTGGCGGCATGCTTCGCTCTCTGCGATGACACCTTGGCGGAGCACCTGCCGTGTCAAATCGATGGCACCTGCAACGGAAGCCAGCACCTCTGTGCCGCGATGCTCGATGACGTGGGCGGACGGTGGGTCAACCTACTGCCTGGCGATCACCCCGAGGATGCATACCGCCGCGTCATGCTCAGGGTCCAAGACCGTCTGCGAAACATGGACGACCCCATGGCCGCGATGGTCGAGCCGTTTGTGAAGCGGAAGACGATCAAGCAGCCGGTCATGACCTCGAATTACAACGTCACTCGTATCGGGGCTAGGGACCAGATCAAGCAGCGGCTGAAGGAGCTGGACTTTCCAAAGGACCACCTTCGGGCAGCATCGATGTTCCTGGCGAACGAGACCCTCGCCTCCATCGGCGACACCTTCCCGGGGCCCCAGCTCCTCATGCGGTGGATCGAGGAATGCACCAAGGGGATCTGCGCGAAGTACCCGATGCATGGCCTCGAGTGGACCACGCCCCTGGGGGTCCGATGCGTCCAGCCCTACCGGCGGATCTCGACCGTGGAGGTCCGGACAATCATGCAGCGGGTTGTTCTCGGGCACCGCCGTGAAGACGTGCCGGTGGCGAAGGGGAAGCAACGACAAGGTGGGCCGCCAAACATTGTTCACAGCTGGGACGGTTGCCATGAGATGTCCGTCGCTACCGCCATGGACGAAGATGACATGGACTTCGCCGGCGTTCACGACGCATACTGGGCCCATGCCGCCAACATGGATCGCTTGGCCTACCACACCAGAGACCAATTCGTGTCGATGCACCAGATGGAGCTGGTCGATGGTCTGGCTCGTGAGTGGGCGGAGAACTTTCCCAAAGCCCCGATCCCCGATCCGCCGCCGATGGGCCAGCTGGACCTCAGCAAGGTGATGGACAGTGACTACTTTTTCAGTTGACGGGGACAATGGAAGCTACCTCAAGGTCTACTTTGCCGAGGGCCCGACCCTTTCCAAATGGGTCAAACGGCTGGGCTGGAGCTGGTTCCGCCGGCACCCGCTCACCCTCTGGGAAATGCTCGGGTCCGAGGTGATCGCCAAGGCCTGGGGCACCCGGTGTAGGCATGTCCTGCTGGAGCATGGTGGCGGTGTCCTGGACTACCAATTCTGCCGAATCCAGTACTACCCGCTGGACTCGTTCCTCCAGGGCTACCCCGGGGTGATCGGACACTTTCGTGTACCACAGGCTGACTCTGTGGATCTGACAGAAAAACTTCCAGATCGGTCACATTTTCTTCAGGCTTTTCTGACGAGCCTGCACTACTACGCGATGTTTCTAAGCTGTGGGCTGTATCAGCCAAGGACGTGCGTCTCAGTCGCCTCTGAGGCCCTGAGCAAATGTGGGGTCCAGACCCCCCGATCTGTCTGGAGCCCGCCACGGCTCGCCTGGTGGCTTCTGGAGCAAGGCTATGAGTGGATACCCGAGAACCCTGCCGACGATGTCCGCGGACCTGGTCGAGCAGATGCATGAACGTGTGCCCCCCGCCGTCGTGGAGGGGCCTGAAATGAGCGATCAACAAATCAGAAACCTGATCTACCAAGCTGGCCGGCGATCCGTCGTGGATGAGCTGATCCGCCTGCTGGAGCGTGCAAAGGAGCAATGACCATGGGTGCGCCCTCAATCCCGACCCCCCCACCGCCGCCGCCGCCGCCGGAGCGAGAGGAAAAGGCTGAGTTTTCCGTAGAGGATGAGAACAGAAAGAAGAACCAAGGCACCGTCACTGGCATGCGTGTGCGGACTGACGCGGCGGGAGCTGGGACGAACGTTCCCGGGCAGTGATGAGGGAAGGCCGAATCGCTGAGGCTTTTGGCGCTGAGGACAGCCTCCGCACCGAATCGCTCGAGTCAGCCCGCCATTGTGCCGCGCTATCGAAACCTCACATCCTGCCTCCTGAGGGGTGGGACGAAGGCGAGAGCCTGCCGCAGACGTTCTCTGCCCTGGCTAGCCGAGGAATCACCAACCTTGAAGGGCGTCTGCTCCTGGCTCTCTTCCCGGTCGGCCAAGCGTTCTTCAAGTTGAAGCCGGCGGCGAAATTCAAGTACGACCCCGATATCAACTCGGAGCTTCTCCAGGAGTTTGAGAACAAGCTGGCAATACACGAGATGGTCATGCTTGCGAAGATCGAGCAGGATGACCATGGCGGCAGCAACGCCCGCCGGGCGGGCTTCAGGTCCCGGATGCGGACGGCGATATCTCAGTTGCTGGTCACTGGTGATGTGCTGATCCAGATGACCGACGCCTATCAAATCCGGGTCCACCGTCGCGACAACTATGTGCAGCGGCGAGACACCGGCGGCGACGTGCTGTACATGATCACTCGCGAGCAGATTGATCCGCTCTCGATGGCCCCGGAGATGCTGGAGATCTCGCATCCCGATCCCGAGGCCCTGCACGAAATGTCGGTGTACGACCGGATGACCGAGTTGTACACCCGAATCGATTGGAACCCTGTCACCAAGACGTGGGTCATCACCCAAGAATGCAATGGGCAGCAGATCGTCGAGTCCGAGGAAAAGGTGACACCGTACTTCACGATCCCGTACTCGCTGCCGCCGGGCGGCCAATACGGTCGCGGCATTATCGAAGACAACCTTGGCGATGTCCGATCCATGAACGAGCTCACCGAACGGTTGCTCGACTTTGCCGCGATTTCCTCTAAGCATCTGTTCGCCCTGGACTACTCCTCACAAGTCAGACCACAAGACCTAACTCTTCCTACCGGCTCAGTGATACAAGCGAAGGTCCAGGGCGGGCAGGTGTCTGACGTTGGAATTCTGCGGACGGATCGAGCCGGCGACTTCAACGTTGTACAGACGGTTCGCGAGTCGCTTCGCCGAGACCTTTCCGCAGCCATGCTCATGGAGGCCGAGCAGCTGCCGACATACGAGCGAGCAAGCCGACTGCATGTTGAGCGGGTTGCCATGGAACTCGAGGGTGCCCTCGGTGGCGTGTACGCCCCGATCGCCGACGCGCTGCAGATCCCGCTGGTCGAGCGACTCATGCATCTCCTCGAACGCGACGGAACTCTGCCACCGCTGCCAGACGACACGGTCGAGGTCGAGGCAGTCACTGGCATTTCGGCTCTGTCCCGAGAGGGCGATCAGCAGAAGTTGATGCAGCTGCTGCAGAGCCTGTCTCAGATGGGGCCGGACATGCTCGGCAGAATCGACCGCGGCCTCCTGTTGGAAATCATGGTCAGGCACAGCGGAGTCTACGAGCCCGGTCTCGTGAAGTCGGACGAACAAGTCCAGGAAGAACAAGCTGCCGCAGCACAGCAGCAGCAACAGCAGATGTTGGCCGAGCAACTCACTGCCGCCGGCGGGCAGATGGTTCAGCAGGCCGCATCGCAATCAATGGAGGCCATGAATGGCTGAGGAAAGCATGGGCGAAGCTCCAGAAGTCTCGCCCGGATTACAGATCCAAGCAGGCGGCGAGACTCCCAATACAGGTGCTGAGATAAACCAGGGAGATATCCGCAACGTCGAGGGAACCGCCGAGGCTCCCATGAATGCGAGACAGTGGGCCGAGAAGTACAACTCACCCGAGGAGCTCGAGAAGGGCTACCTCGAGCTGCAGAAGAAGATGTCTGCTGGCCGGCCAAAGACTTCGGAAATGGACCTCGATGGCTTGCTGACCTCCGCGGGGCTGCAGGGCGGTGATCTTGCAGCTCAGTGGGTTGACACGGGCTCATTACTGGACAGCCAATACCAAGCCCTCGAGCAACAAGGCATCAGTCGTGCGGTCGTGGATCAGTTCATGCGCGGCCAGCAGGCAATCACGAGCAACTCCGGATACGTCCAAGCAGAAGCCAGATCCAAAGCCGAGGCTCTGGCTGGCGGGGGTGAGGAGCTTGACAACTTGTTTAACTGGGCGGGCAACCGTTACGCCAACGATTCACAGAAGTTGCAGGATATAAACGATCGCCTGGGTGATCCGTCCAAGTTTGAAGGTGCAATCAAGGAGCTTCTGTACGACTACAAGGTCCAATCAGGTCGTGGGTTCACCAGCCCTCTGGCTGAGGGGACCGCAATGCCAAACGTGTCGAACGGGTTCGGGTCCGTTCAGGAATACCTTGCAGCAATGAAACAGGCTCGGATCGATGGTTTTCCGAAGTCTTTTCTGCGGCGGCTGCAGAACACCCCAACCCACATCAAGCAAGGACTTGACTAATGACACTCTCATCTGGACAGCACATTTCAACGGCACTCCGTATGGAACTCAAATACCGGGTGAAGTTCCACTTCAGCACAACTGCGGATCAGCACGTTTGTCAGATTCGTGACAAAGACAACCAAGTGGTTGCAGAAGGGCGGGGCCTCGATGAGGACAACGCATTTGAAACGGCGTGCAAGCTCTTCGATCCGAACAAGGCGGAAAACGAGCGACGTACCCTCGAAGAACGTAACGCTTTGTTGGAATCCAAGCTTCGTGATCTCGAGTCCGGAGTTTCGTCTCCGGCGGTTGCGGTCAGTCAGGAGCCAGATGGCGATGATCCGCAAGCTGCTGCAGCAGTCACTGAAAAGCCAGTAAGGAAGAAGAAGACCACTCGCAAGTCGGCGACGTTCGACCTGTGAAACCAAGACCTGCATCGAGCCCCAGGTAGCGGGACACCTCCGGCACATTGTGCCGGAACCCTGGCGATATGGGACACCTCCTGCGGTTGCTAACTCTCGTTTTACCAACCTCAACAATGGAGGAGTCACATGACTCTCAATCTTCCCTCTGGAGCAGGAAATGCTCCCTCGGGGTTCGAGGTGCCGTTCGGTGCTACTCGTACCCTCTCCAAGGAGTTCAACGCCGACACTCGCGGCATGGCACTCGATGTGTTCTCGGGGACCGTCCTTGAGCAGTTCTACGACCAGTCGGTCTTCTACGACCGACAGAACCAGTTCATCTCGACGAAGATCCTCAACGGCGGACACGTCGCTAAGTGGCCGATCATCGGCGACGACCTCGATCTGTTCAACTCGCTCAACGCCGACGTTTCTGGTGGTGGGGGCGACTTCCAGGACGCAGCTGATGTCGGTGCCGAAGGCGGAATCACCGCCGGCTATCACACCCCCGGTGACTTCATCACCGGCCGTAAGGTCAAGCTGAGTGAAAAGACCGTTCGCTGCGACGACGTTCTCGTTGCACCGATTGACGTTCCCTTTGCTGACCTTGACCTTAGTTTCTTCGACGTGCTGACGCCGTTCGCGGCCAAGCTGGCTCGTTCTCTCGCCCAGGATCTGGATCGCAAGATTGCGACACAGGTCGCTCGTGCAGCCGACGAGTCTGGCGTGACTGGCGTTTATCCTGGTGGACAGAAGGTCACCCGAGAAGTCTCAGGTGGAGCCGCGATCAGCAGCTTCTTCGCTGATAGCACCAACGGCGCAGACGCCTTCCGCGATGA
>CEVB01025086.1_pt1 | contig 11584 bp, 6 predicted proteins | sample 531381 | NCBI WGS metagenome assembly CEVB01 (sample SAMEA2622763, study PRJEB7988) | marine metagenome | biome: marine biome (ENVO:00000447); feature: surface water layer (ENVO:00002042); material: "saline water (ENVO:00002010), including plankton (ENVO:xxxxxxxx)" | depth 5 m | reverse complement strand
CTAAAGTTTCTGAAACTATAGAGAAACAGAGGCAAGAGATTTTTAAAAAACATGGTGAGGAAAAGGATGGGCAAGTAGAGATTCCTAAAAAAAATGTAGATAAGTTTCAAAAAGACATCACTGCATTTTTAAATCAGGAAGATGAGGTTAAAGTGTTATCTGAACCAGTTAATATAGATGAATTTGGTGATATTAAATTGCCACCAAGTTTTATGAATGTATTTAAAGAGTATATAGAAGAATAAATGGCAATTAAAATTGATGAATTACATGATTTTATACGAGGCACTATAAAGAAAAATTATGGTGGATTTGTTTCTCCTAGCGATATAGATAGAGCTGTAAACAGAGCTTCGTTCGATTTATTTGATTCATTAGTTGAAAGTTATAAAAAAACTGAAGAGTTTGATTATGACCATTTATTTCTGAAAAGATTTAATATATCAGTAGCTACGTCTGATAACGGTGTAGCTACTTTACCTTCCGATTATAGTGTAGGAGTTGGTTTTTATTATAAGGATTCTAGCAATAATTTATATGAAGGTAATTTACTAAAGTGGGATACATTTATGGACAGAAATCGTTCATCAATATCGCCGCCAGTTATCAACACATCAACATCCGAATACCGACCTATAGGGACAATATATGATAATAAAGTAGAGTTTGCTCCTAGACCTAGCAGTGGTTCACACAATTTTGTATTAGTGTATTTTAAAGAACCAAGAAAAGCTGTGTATGGATTTACAGACAGTAATGGAGTTATTACTGTAAACAGAGGAACTTGTACTGATTTGGATTGGGACGAACGTTCTTTTTCAGATATAGCTTCAAGAGCTTTAACATATTTAGGTTTTCCTATAAGAGATGCTAACTTAGCACAATTTGAAAGTGTAATAGATACTAATCAGGTAAGAGATGTCAACAACTAAGAAAAAAATTGCAGAACAAATACAGCGTAATTATGCTAGATATTTAGACAAAGAAAACATTGTCGGTACTAAAGAGTCTTTAGATTCCAGAGAATTACATCTAATGATAGAACAATCTATCAACAAAATATTAAAAGTTCAGACATTTGAAAGGTTTAGAGAAGGGTATGTAGACATACCAAGATGTAATATTATAAAATACGCAAATCAAACTGTCACATCAGATTCAAATAACAGTAGAGCTACCGTAGCTTTGCCAGCAATACCTTTAAGTTTACCTATGGATATGGGAGTGTGGTCTATCACAAAAAATAACGACATTACCACAACATATATTCCTATACCTTCACAAGATTTTCATGTTATGGACATAGCTTTTTCTTCATTAAACACACAAAGCTCTGGTTTAAATGCTTCCTATTTAGAACAGCAAGTTGGATATTACGTACAAGGTAAGTCTATACACTTTACAAAAGATATAACGCAATCTGCATTAGGGTCTGTTACAGCTGTAGATTTATATTTATTAGTTTCAGATATGTCTAAGTTTACGGACACAGAAATACTACCTGTAAACCCAGAAGTAGAAGCAGAAGTTATTGACGACGTTTTTGCGCGTATAAATAATGGAAGAATATCACAATTAGAACTGAATACAAAACATGAAAACGATAACGCTTGACCATATAGTTAGAAACTCTTTATTAGAAGCACAATTACCTTTGCATTATTATTTAAGGTTTTTGCATTTTGGTATAAGACAACTAGAAGAAATAAATTACGACAATCCTATAAATGTTAAAAGAAGTGCATTGACAGTAACTAATTATAAAAGAGCAATATTACCTTCTGATTGTGTAGATGTTATAGAGGTATATTTAAAATATGGCGAACATGTTTTACCAATGTCGCAAGACCCTAATTTAAATACTACACAAAAATTTGATGCTAACGGAAACAAAATTGCATATGACGACCCTACTACTACTACATATGATACATTACTCGTTTTTAACTCTACAAATCCTTTTGGATACACTAACGACCACGGTGAGCACACTGGTAGGCACTATGGCTCTATACCTACACAAAAACAATCTTACGTACTTGATTATGCTAACAGTGAGTTAGTTTTTGACAACGCTGTCGACGTAACAGAAGTGACAATAACTTATGTTAGCAACGGTGTATCTACATCTGCAGCTAACGTTGTGCATCCATATGCACAAGACACAATAGAAAAATACATACATTATTGTAGATTTAAAAATTCTATGTCAGCGTTGAATAAAGTGGCTTTAGCTAAGCAAGAATACATAAACGCAAAACGAAAATTAAAATCTAGATTAAATGCTATGACTTACGCAGACGTATTAAGAATTATGAGACAAGGCGTACATGGCTCAATTAAAAATTAATGGAAAAGGATGTATTTGTACCTAATGGCGGGCTTAATCAAGACATGGAAGAATTTTTCTTGCCTAAAGGAGATTATATTGACGCAAAAAATATAGTTATAGATGCAGGAAATAAAGGAGGAGCTTCTGCAATAAAAAAAATAGAAGGAGTTGCTAGTGTAGATTCATATTCAGGAACTATTAAAGCCGTTACAGAAACTAAAGAAGTCATATATTTTGTAACAAGACATGGCAACACGGCTAGAATTTATAAACTAGCAAATAGCGAAGTTACAGAATTGTTAAACTATCAACACTCTATATTAATTGCGGATGATTTTTCACCAGACATAAAAGTCTTAGGCGATGTTGTAGTTTGGAATTACTACAAAGGAGGAACTCCTTTAAGTTGGTATTTTGGTGGGTCAAGACCTGGTGGAAACATTCCGCCAGAAAGAATTAAATTTGCAAAACAGACACCTAATTTTATATTTAATATAACAAAAAATATTGCAAGTTCAACTTCTAAAGATTTTTTAGAGCAAAACGATTTTCAATTTGCTGCTACATATAAGTATGATAGTAACGAAATGTCAGCTCTTGGTCCTATATCTATATGTTTCAAAGCAGAGCCTAATGTATCTACATATACAATAAACAAAACCATAACTAATAAACCATTATACGCTAAAGAGTTAGATTTATATGCTAGAGTAGGGAATGCAGGTGTTTTTAGAAGAATACATACTTTTGATATATCTGATGACATATATAACGACAGAACGATTCTAACTAGCTTTACATGGAGTGGTCAAACTTACGAAGCATTAGATTCTACAATAAGTGGTAAATTATTTGATAACATACCTGTTGAAACAAAAGCTATAGAGGTTGCTGATAATAGAATATTTTTAGCGAACAATCAAGATGATTATGTTAATGATGCAACAGGAACTATAACTATATCTATACCATCAGATAATGGATACGAGTTACCAACTACATCTGGAACAATAAAAAATTATTTTTCTTCTAGCAACGTCACAGAGGCAGGAGCAAATTCTACAGAAGACGGCACGGCAAATTTCAAAGCTTTTGCAAATAACTCAGAATACGCTGTAGGTTATGCTTTTTATGACGACGCTATGAAAACTAGAGGTGTAGAATCTACAACTACATTTCAGACTAATGATTTTGCATATCCTATTATACCCACAGTGCAACTAACTTTAGATAAAAGTTCTAGTGAATGTTTTCCTAGCTGGGCTAAATACTTGCAAATACTGTATAGTAAAAATTTAAACAAAACTTTTTTTTATGAGGGCTATGCTTCTGCTTTTTGGTTTGAGTTACAAGAAGAAGGTTTAGCTGACCCTTTCTTTACAAATCAAACAAGAACCACATTTGAAACTCGTAAAGTTCTTAAATTAAACATAAGTGATAATGATTTAAAAAATGTAAAGTTTTTAGTTATTAGTTTAATGGGAATGTTCCGTGACGAAAAGCCATATAATTATCAAGATGGTGACAGAATAAGAATTAATTTAGTTTCAAACTCAAATGCTTCTGACAACATATTAGACATGCGTATATCTGGTCAAGTAGGAGCATTGTTGTATGTAGAATATACAGGCGGTTCTATAGATTTACAAAATGCTTTTTCATATCCAGAAAAAAACTTTTTTGAAATATATACACCTAAAGAAATTGCAGAAGATGAAAATTTAATATTCTACGAAAGCGGTACTTTATTATCTGTAGATGATTTTGACGCAGCTGGCAATTACAATATAACACAAAGAAGTGGTGTTAGTGATTCTATATCAAATCAACAGCCGCTTGGAGATTCTATATTTGAAAAACTAGACTTGTTGGCATATACAGAAGCACCATTTGAAGATACTGTAAATGTAGCTTCTAGTGAATCTGCAGCTGGAGCTATTGTAACTACCAGAAACTCTGGAACTGATATACAATTAAATTTTTATACATCTACAACTACACAAGGAACAACTGCAGGACCAAGTTATACAGGCTCTTTTTTAAGTTTTGTTGCAGGCTCGGATTTAGCAAAACGTACAACTCATAATACAGCTAATGATTCTTTACAGTTTAATAATAGTATTAAAATCACAGACAACACATCATCGAATACTGTAAAATTAATATCTGGTAAATTAAGGCTACAATTATCTATTTCTAATGGCACGTTAAACAATTTAAATTTTATTGCAACAATTACATTGTTTCATATAGATTCCGACGGAACAGAAGTATCTATAGGTACACCATACACTACAACATGGACTAATAACGGAAATACAGTATCGTCTTTAAGCAGCGCTTCGACAGAAGTTAATTTTGCTTCTTCAAATCATACTTTTGGTAATTTATCTAGCGCCAGTATAAATAAAGACATAGACTACAATGATAAGTTAAGAATAAAAGTATCTTCTACTATAGCGTATACAGTTACTCCTTTTAGTGGAAGTAGCGCTACAGTTACCACCTCTGCTTCTACTAGTGCAGACCCAATACAACTGCAAGTAAATCATGATTATAGGTCTGTAACTACTAGTATAGTATTTGATAATGATGCAGCTGTGCAAGATGGTGGCGACTTTTTAATAAGGACAATATCAAAAGCTAAAAGAAAATTATTTTGGAATACATCTATCGGTAAACCAAACATACGTTCTATAGAAAAAAATATAGCAAGAAAAATAAACAACATAAGATACGGTGGCAAGTTTGTACAAGGAACTAACATAAACGATATATCCTCGTTTTTTATATTAGACAGAAAAGACGTGCCACATGAAAATGGTGCTATACAAGTATTGCAAAAAACTTCTAAGCTTCAAGCAGAAGGACAAGTTATGTTGTGTATATGTGATAACGAAACATCATCTATATATTTAAATGAAAGAATTTTATCTGATGGGGCTGGAAATTCTCTTGTTGCTGCATCTGGTAAAGTGTTAGGTACAGTAAGAAACTTGAAGGGTAGTTATGGTACAGCAGATAGAAAGTCTGTCGTCCAATACAAAGGCAATGTGTTTTGGTGGGATTCAAAAACAAAAAACATAGTTAGATATAACAGAAACGGACTTACACCTATATCAGATTTAGGTATGAAAAAATACTTTAAATCAAGAACAGAAAATCCTGTAAGTTATATATTGCCAGAATACGATATGTATGTAGTTGATTTCGGAACTAATAAAGCTGTAGGTTTTAATAATAGAAATGGCAGATGGGTTTCTTTTTATAACGGAGCTGTAGATATGGCAATACACATGAACAACGAAACGTTTTATTTTAAGACAGAATTTATCAAAAAAACATCTAATTCTAACTACGATACGTATGTAGATGGTCAATCAAGTGAAGGGTTTATACAGTACAAGTTAAATGCACAAACGCCAGTAGCTTTAGAAAATATGACTATATTACAAAACGGAGGTGATTTTGTGGATTTTGCACAAACTAACAACATTAAAAGCGGCGTGTTAGAAATACTAATAGAAAACGAAAATGGACAAACAACTACACTATTAGACGCTAATTTTATGTTAGATAACAAATACATGTTTGCACACATTTTAAGGGATTCTGGCTCAGCAGGAGGGCTTGTAAACGGTGATTTTATGATTGGCTCTAACAATAAAATAAAATTAAGACTAAAAGATATTAATGACACAACTAATGATTATAAAATTAATGCTGTATCAGTAGGTTACAATAACTCTGCAGGACACACATTATAATAAAAAAACGTTTAATTTTATACAGATAAATAATGCCCTTTGGAAGTTTAACAGGAACACAACAACAACAAAATAAAAAAAACAATATGAATGGTTTTGGAGATTTTATGAAAACAGATGCAGGAGGCATGGCATTAAATAAAGCGTTAGGACTTTTTGGTGGCGCTTTTTCTGCACTAGGTCAAAATAAAATGATTAAATCTTTACTGCCTGGTATGCAACAAAATTTAGCACAACTAGGAATATATGGTCAAGAAAATATTGACATGAGAAGAAATGCTATTAGCGGTTTTGGCAACCTAGTAGATTTAAATACAGACCCAACAAGAAACGCCATGCAAGCTGCTACTAATATAGCTACAGATAATGCTCTAATGGCATCTGGAGGTAGAGTAGAAGGCTCACAAATGGCTTTTGATGAATTAGCAGAAGCTAGAGCAGAAGGTGCTGGTCTATTAAGAAGAAGTGTAGGAGATACAACTGACGTTCTGCAAAGCACTGCGTTACGTAATGTGTTAGATAACAGAACTCTGTCAAGAATGGGAACTGATTTTGCAAGACAAGGTCAAATGAACGAACAAGCTGCAAATAGAAACTTACAGTCTGCTTTCCAAAATCAAGCGCAAGTAGAAAGAGGTTTAGCATTAGATGAAATGAGAGCTGAAAGAGAAAAACAAATGTTAGGCATACAAGGTGAGTTAGGTATAGCAGACGCAACGTTTGATTTAAACATGGCAAAGTTACAACAACAAGCAGCTATAAATCAAACAGAAGCACAAAGAAAAGGTGCATTTTTAAGAGGTTTAGGACAAGGCTTAATGAGTTAATACATGTCTAGAGAATATTTTATATATAATCCACAACAAACAATAAATGAAGCACAGCGTGGTTTGGAGCAAAGTATTGCACGAAGCACAAGCGGTATTGGAACACTAATAGGAAAAGCTATACAAGAAAAAGCTGCAAATGAAGAACTTAATAAAACAAACAACGAAACATTTTTGTCTAATATAGATGGATTCTTAGAACAAGCAGACGCCTTCAATATAGACCTTATTAGAGGTAGAGTTGATGGATTAAGAAGTTTTGCTGAAAAACATTTTGAAAATGGAGGTAAAGTAGAAGACAGTGAGTTCATGAACGAAGTTAGAAAAAAAACTAGAGAAATAAATAACATAGGTCTTAATAGTAAATTAGCTAATAACATTATATCTAATACTATGAAGTCTTTAACCAATCATATAAAATCTGGTGTTATAAGACCAGGAGTTTTTGAAAACGTGTTAGCCTTAAATACTGATGAAGATGTATTATTAAACTTAAATCCAGACCAATTAAGGAGTAAAATAGATGAGGTTGTAAATAATCACATAGACTACGAAACACCATCTATTTCTTTTTTACATACAAACAGAGGTCTACAAATTAATTCTGATAACATAAAAACAGAAACAGAACGTGATGGTAAATTTGATTATGAGTACCAAAACACAAACAAAGGAAATTCTAATTTTATGGATAAATCTACAGGTAAATTGCGTTCAGATTTAGCTGGTTATATAGGAGGTTTGTATCAAGAAAAAATAGGTACTTATATACCGTTAGCAGAGCGTAAAAAAGCTGGTGTAGGTGTTTATGACATGTACCAAATGATAGCTGACAAAGCTATAGAAGATTACGAGAGAATAAGGTATACTGAAGGGTTTCAAGGAGCGCAAACAGATAATGTCTTTGAGAAAATAGGTATAATGTTATCTGGTCACAGTTATTTTGATGAAACAAATCAAATTGTAAGCAACGAAAGACAACTTGTAAGTAAAACAGAAAGAACAGACCAAGAATATTTAGATACGTTACCACCAGAAGAAAAAGGCTTTACATATTTAGGAATGGATTTTGATTCTAAACCAACAGAAAAAGACAAAAAGAGAGCTGCGTTAAATGTCGTAACGCCTGCATTTAGTAACATACTTGTGAAAAACGCAAATAGAGAAGAATTATCACAAGGCGAAAATCAAGATTTAAATTCAATAAGAGAATTAATAGATGCAAGCACAGATGCTAACACAGAATCGTATTCTGGGGAAGAGCTTATAAATAATGTTTTTGCTGGTGATAAAAGATTAAATGCTTATTTATTTCCACAAGTAGAAAAAAAGGTAGGTAGCAATGTAAGAATAGAAGATTCAGATATTTCTAAAGCTAACAAACAGAAAATTAAAGAGTTAGCAAACGAAGTAGAAAAAGAACCTACAGGTATTTTTACAAGTGCAAGGTCACATGAAGATAACATGGGTATAGTACAAAAAGCTATAAACGAAGGTAATATAAGCGGTGATGAAATACTTAAAATGTTAGGAATAGTAGAAAACACTACGTATCAACCAAATGATGAATACATATTATTTGAGCCAACTAAAGGTGGTTTAGAAAATGAAATAGTTAATTTAACACGTAGCACACCAGAACTAATGACTTCTATATTAAGTAAATACACAGATGAAGCATCGTTAATAAATTTTGCTGAAAGAATATACAATAGAACATCAGAAAAAAATAAAATTAAATTATTTGACGACTAAAGAATATGAAACACCATGATAGAAAACAAAAATTTTCAAAAAATATATGATGTTTTAAAGTCGCAATTTGATATAGGTACATTAGAACAATTTAGAGAAAAAATGAACGACGCCAATAATAGAAGGCGCGTTTATGAAACGCTTGGTACAGCATATGACGTAGGCACATACGAAGAGTTCGAAAATAAAATAGGAAGACAACAAGAAGAGACAAACGAAACTCCATACAGACGATTTGAGTTAAATGATGTTGTAGACACACCTTTAGAAAAAGTAGAATATTATAATCCTTTTGAAAAAGAAGCGTATCAATTTAGTAAAACAATAAATAAAAACGTTTTTAAGACACCTACCATAACGCAAATTAAAAGACTAAAGGATGGTAACTTTTTAGAAACAACTGACAACGAAGGAAACACAATAAGAGAAAGTCATCGTATGGTTGCTGACATAGACCCTGTAAGTAAAAAACCTGTAGTGTTTCCAACACTGTATCCTAAAGTAGAAAACCCTACAAAAAACCCAGAAGATTGGATTTCTTTTGATAATAACGAAGAAGCTATACAGTATGCTAAAGATAACGATGAATTGTATTTTGGTTTAAATACATCTACAGGAGACATACCATTTATAAATTTAAAAGAAGCAAATGAGTATGCTACTAACGGATACAAAAAATTACAAACATGGAAAGAGCATTATGATGGATTGTTAAATTACATGGAAAAAAATCCTAACATAACCACAGAAATGCGTAAAGCTACAGAGCGTGGCATTATAAGAAGACAAAAATTAAACGCAGTAAAAGAAGAAGCATTAAAAAATTACAGAGAAGGTAATTTTGACAATACTATAGTTAAAGTAGGAGGGTTGTTAAAAGACGCTGTAGTTCATGATTTGTTTTTTAACTCTATAGGTTCTTTAGCTGCAGACATAGAAAATTTTATAGGTGGAACAGACAACATATTTAGTTTTTTAGACAACGTAGCAGAAACAAAAGAACAAAAAGATTTAGTAAAATTTTATACAGAAGCATATAAAAGAAAAGGTGTTATACCAGACGCAGAAGTAGAAAAATTATTAAAAGACGGTATTGTAAATAATATAGCAAACGGTATAGATGATGTTATAAATAAAGGTGACTTTGGAACATTGACGTTAGGTTTTAATGCGCTAGGCACACAAACATTGAGAGCTATACCAACAGCTGTAGCTATAATGTATACTGGAGGTAGAGTAGGTTCATCTAGATTTTTAAAAGGATTAAGTAGCTCAAATAGATTGCGTGCTGGTACACTAATATCTGCGACGCCATACGGGTATTCACACTCTGTATTAGATGAGTACAGACAAGATAAAAATGTATCTGGAGGTGACAGGTTAGAAAGTTTTGCTAGAGGTTTAATAGAAGGGTTGACAGAAATTATGGGCGTTACAGTTAATAAAGCTTTTACTAAAACTATTACAAAAAAACAAAGACAAGATTTAGTAGACGCATATTTAAAACCTATGAGGGTAAATGTAGGAAGAGCTGCAGGTGAAGAAGGTCTTGAAGAATACATAGCATCTATAGGAAATGGTTTAGTAGACATAGTTGCAGACGGAGCAGACCCATTTAAAACATTACAAAAAAGACACAGAGAAGGTTTAGACCAATTTTTTGTTGGTGTAGGAGCAGGTACATTAATTTCTGGTGGAGCTAGATTATTGTCAAATAGAACTGATATGTTTGATAATCAAGATTTAATGCAAGAATTAGATTTTATAAATGACGCTATTAACGACGAGACATTATCAGAAACAAGCAAAAACAAATTAAGAGAAAGAAAGAAAAAAATAACTATAGATTACATAGACAGACTTTCAAAAAAATTAGTTGATTTTAATAGTTTAGAACAAAAAGACATAGACAAAGCATTAGACAAAGCTGAAGAACTAAAAGAGCTTATGGTGTACACGTCTGAACTAAATGAAATAAAAAAAAGAACAGGTAAAAAATCATTCGACAAAACCATAAAAACTAACAACGAAAAAATCACACGGTTAAGAAAAGAAATAGACGAAATAACTTCTAAAGGTGCAGCTGCAAAAGTGCAAAAAACTATAGACGAAAAAACAGAAACACCAGCGGTAGTTAACGAGCAAGTAGAAAAAGAAAAAGAAGTTGCAGAAATATCTTTTGACGCAAACACAGCTAATGAGGCTAGTGAGTATGTGAAGGAAACAGGGTTTGGTAATTTACTAGATGGTATATCCAATTTATTAAAAGCCACAAAAGAACTTACAGCTAAAGATTTACCTTTCAAAATTAACTTTTATAATTCTAATAAAAACTTTGCTAGTGTATCATCTAAAAAAGTTACAGAAAAAACAGCAGCTAAAATAGGTGGTAGATATGATGAAATAACAAACACTGCTCATATTAACTTAGAAGCCCTTAGAGATTTAGACCCTACGCAAGCAAAGGTTACATTGTTGCATGAGGTTATACATCCTATAGTAGAAGAAGTTATAGCAGCCAATACAACTGGCTTAAAAACTATGGCAGAGTTTGCACTTAAAGACAAAGGAATTGCAGAGTTTGTGAAAGGTCTAAAGACAAAAAATCAAGAGACATTAGATAAAGAAGCTGTGACAGAGTATCTCGCAAGAGTTGCGTCAGGTGACATACAACCTACTCTTACGACTATTGAGAGTTTTAAACAATCTGTTATAAACGCTTTAGACTCTATAGGTATAAAACTTCCACAAAGCCTTGATTTTCAGATAGATACGGAACAAGATTTTAAAAACTTTGCATCTAGATTAGCAAATACTCTTAAGAGTGGGAGAGTAGTAAGAGCAGGCGTGAGAGCTCCAGAAGGTCAGGAAAAAAAATTAGGTCCTGAAAGTATGCGTATTGT
>CEVB01017287.1_pt1 | contig 11628 bp, 8 predicted proteins | sample 531381 | NCBI WGS metagenome assembly CEVB01 (sample SAMEA2622763, study PRJEB7988) | marine metagenome | biome: marine biome (ENVO:00000447); feature: surface water layer (ENVO:00002042); material: "saline water (ENVO:00002010), including plankton (ENVO:xxxxxxxx)" | depth 5 m | reverse complement strand
CGACCATCCAACTGGCACAATAACAGTGGATAACGCCATGAAAAGCGGGATTTTACCGCCATGGCGTTTTATACTAGCAGCTTTGTAACAACAGAGACTGCAACATGCAACAGATTGGTATTATCGGCGCCATGGAGCCGGAGGTGGCGCTACTGCGCCAGCAAATTAATGATGTTAGCTGCACCGAACTGGGCGGCTACAGCTTTTATAGCGGCAAACTGGCGGGTGTTCAGGTGGTACTGGTGCAATCCGGTATTGGTAAAGTGGCATCGGCACTGGCAACCGCGCTGCTGATCCAGCATTTTAAGCCTACGGCAGTTATCAATACCGGTTCAGCCGGCGGTTTTGACCCAGAGTTGAATGTCGGTGATATCGTGATCAGTACAGAAGTGCGTCATCACGATGTTGACGTAACCGCTTTTGGCTATGAAATGGGCCAGGTACCACAAATGCCGCCTGCTTTTACCGCACACCCCAAATTAATCAGCGCTGCAGAGCAAAGCATTCAGGCGCTGGGGTTTTGCCAGACGAAAAAAGGCCTGATAGCCACTGGCGACAGTTTTATCTGCGACCCGGCGCGTATTGCTGTCATTCGTCAGCAGTTCCCAACTATGCTGGCGGTTGAAATGGAAGGAGCCGCTATAGCGCAGGTTTGCCATATGCTGAAAACACCTTTTGTTGTAATCCGCAGTTTAAGCGACATTGCCGGTAAAGAATCGCCGCAGTCTTTTGAAGCCTATCTGGAAGTTGCGTCGAAAAACAGCTCTGCGATGGTGCTGGAGCTGCTGCAACGCCTGAACGGAGTAACACTGTAATATGCCATGGCCGCTTGGCATAACCTGGCCATCAGAGCTATCTGCACATCCAGCTATCTTACTGTTGGTGGTGCTGGCAGCCCGGCTAATTCCTATGCCAGCGGCGTACCACCCGTTAATGCTGTTTCGCTATTTTGCTCAGCAACTGGCGGCAAAAGTTAATCCGGACCCAGAGCGGCCAAGGCAGCAGCTATATATTTCAGGCAGTCTGGCACTTCTTGTCGCCTGGTTGCCTGCTATGGCGCTGCTGTATAGCCTGTATCAGTTTTCCGAATTACCTATAGTACTGGATGCCCTGCTGCTGTATGCCGGTTTGGACTGGTACAGCACGCAGCAACAGGCACAAAAGATCCAGCAGCGCCTGCAGACCGGCCAGTTGACACTGGCCCGTGAGCAGGCTAAGTCATTGTTGTGCCGCAAAACATCCACATTAAGTGAAATGGGCCTGACAAAAGCATTGCTGGAAAGCCTTACACTGCGCTCTGCCAGTCATTTTGTAGGGGTTTGTCTGGCATTTGTGCTGGCTGGCGGGCTTGGTGCTATAGGCTACCGGTTAGTGACTGAACTGCAGCAACAATGGAACCCTAAACGTGACCAATATCGTTATTTTGGCGCACCGGCCTCAGCGCTGGCAGGGCTGCTGACCGCTATACCAAAATGTATCAGTAGCCTGTTGTTGGCTATACAGCATGGGGTACTGCGTAGTTATCAGCTATGCCGGGCAACGCACTGCTTTAATATTAACCGTTGCTCTTTCTGGCTGCTGTGCTGCGCCAGTGCGGCGCTGCGCCGCAGTCTCGGTGGGCCGGTATATTACAACGGTTTGAAACAGCAGCGCAGTAAAATTAAGCAGCCAAACGAGCCGGTGGTGACGGACATCCAACGCGCTGTCAGTATATTGCAGTTCTCCCATCTGTACCTGCTACTGGTGATTGCCGGCGGTAGTTTGCTGCAATTGGTATGGCAACTAAAACATTAGAATTACGCAGTTAACAGCACTGGACAGTCAGGCGATCTCGTTATATGTTTTGCCCCTAACCGCAGATGTAGCGCCAATAAAATTAATAAAGCTACAACAGGAGTATCAGTGAATTTTTTGCCGCACTTTTTGCGCTGCCTGAGTATGTTGTTGTTACTCGTGGTCTGCAGCTCCACTGCTGCGCCGCTGTTGCGGCCATTGACGCCTGACCAGGGTTTGTCACAGGGCTCAGTGCGTGATTTGCTGTTGGACAAAGACGGCTTTCTTTGGCTGGCTACCGACGGCGGCATTAACCGCTACGACAGCACCCGCCTAAACCATATTAATGCTGAAGGTTACCAGCTCAGAGAGCTGCCATTTAGTAAATTACTGCAAGATTCCAGCGGCAGGCTATGGGCTGCTTCAGCCCACGCAGGTATCTATTTATTTAACCCTGCTAATGCAGTATTTGAACTGTTTATGCCGATGCCTGTGCCAGCGAATAATGAACAGGCCGGGGCACACAGCATTATCTCGCTATTGGAATATGACAAAGACACTTTGCTGTTTCTGATGGATGATGCGCTATACCGTCTGCCGCTTTCTACCGCAGCACCAGAGCGGCTTTTCAGCTTGTCTGAGCAAGGCGTGGAAAACGGCTGGCTGCGTACGGCTATTGTTGTGGATGGCAATGTGTTTATTGGTGGCTTTAATGGCCTGTATTTTCTCGAGTATGCCAGCAAAAAACCGACGCTGCTGCCCCATCTGACACCGGCTATGACGGCGGCTGAAAACACTAACCACGACGATCAAAAGCATGTGAAGTATCTTGAGCTGCAACACGAACGTGTGTGGATTGGCACCGTAGAAGGCTTATACAGTATTGCCACTGCCGATATACAACAATATATACAGCAACAAAGCCGCTATACACCGCAGCAACATGTACCCCGGCACAATATATGGCAAATGTTGTGGCAAGGAGAGCAAACCTTGCTGGCCACTGAACAGGGCTTGTATCAGTTCAACCCGGCAGATAACAGTATCACACGTCTGTTGCAGCTTACCCGCAGCGATCTGGGGTTATTTGACGATAATATTCTCGATATCGTTGCCGACAACTACGGCGGTTACTGGCTGGCCTCTCGCAACGATGGCGCTTACTACTGGCACCCACGTAGTACTGCTTTCAGTAATATCAGTCGTCTGGCAGAGAACAATAACAGCCTCAGCAGTGAAAAAGTGTATGCACTGGCCTCCGCCGGGAATAGCACGCTGTGGGTTGGTACCAGTAACGGCCTTAATCGTGTTGATCTGACCTCAGGCGAGATTACAGCGTATTTAGTCAATAACGATACCAAAGCTATATGGCACAGCGGCACTATTCTGAACATATTCCCTGACGAGACAGACCTGCTCTGGCTGCAAACTTCGGCCGGGCTGCGCCAGTTTGATACTGCCCAAAATGAACTCAGACTACCACCCGGAAATAACGATACCGATAAGCGCCTGTTAGCATCAGCAACCGGCTTCGCTTACCGCTTCAATAACCAGTTTTATTTTGTTGCCGACAACGCCTTTTACCGCTATCAGCCTGACACTGCTGAAGTGGAACCCTTACCCGAACTGGATCGTGTTTTTGCCAATCTGATATTTGGCGGTTTTATCGGCGAAACCGCAAAACCTGGTCAGTTGCTGTTATCGGCGGCGGATCAGCTGTGGTTGTATGACACAGCGCAGCGCCAGGTGCATTTGCTCTATCAATACCCGCAATATCAGCCTGAACTTAACCGCCAGGCTGACGCTATGGTCACTGATGATAACGGTACTTTATGGGTCGGTTTTGCCGGCCATGGCCTGATGGGGTTTGACCAGCAAACGCTGCAGCTTAAGCATACTCTGACCACAGCAGATAATGCCTACGCATTGCAACGCGACAACGAAGGCTATATCTGGTTCTCATCACATAAAGGTTTATTCCGGCTTGACCCACAGTCGCTGCAGGCTGAACATTTTACCAAGGCAGATGGCTTGCCAACGCATGAATACAATGGCGCCGCGTCGGCCCGCTTGCCCGGCGGTAAACTGGCGTTTGGCAGTATGCGTGGCGTCACTCTGGTTAACACAGCAACCCTGGCAACCGAGAACCTTAAACCAAGCGCTGTAATAACCGGCATCAGCACGCAAACCGGCAATCAGCTGCAGCTGCACGGCAATCTGAATGAACGTCATATCGATTTATCGTATCAGGATTTAGGCATCGAGCTGAATTTCAGCAGCATGAACTTTCGTGATGCGCATAAAATGCAATACCGCTTCTGGCTCGAAGGCGCTCAGGAATTACGTTATCCGGTACAGCACAGCAGCAAAGTAGTATTTCCGCAGCTCAGTCGGGGCGACTACATTTTTTATGTGGTAGCGCTGTCGCCGACCAATGGCCAGGAAAGCGAGCCGGCCAGAATATTTTTGCACGTGTCTGCCAGCCCCTGGCTGTCAGGTTGGGCTTTGCTCGCATATTTGCTACTGCTGCTGACCGCAGGTGGCAGCTTGCTAACGATTCGCCGTAATCAACATCGTCTTATCAACCAGGCTCACCGCAAAGTACGCCTGAGCGAGCAGCGGCTGAAACAGGCACTGGCTTCAGTGGATAGTGGTGCCTGGGAATGGCAGGCTGATACCAACTTATTCTACGCTTCCAGAGTACAGCAAATGCTCGGCTACCCGGAAAATATGAATCCGATGACGTTGTCGCAGCATGAAGCCCTCATACACCCTGATGACAAAGCTAATTACACAGCTCAATGGCAACGCTTTATCCAGCAACCAGAGCAGAGTTTTGATTGCACCTACCGCATGCAACACCGGGATGGCCACTGGCTGTGGTTCCGGGATATCGGCAAAGTAACTGAGCAGGATGAAGATTCAGCCGTACGTCGTGTATTGGGTACCTTCAGTAATATTACCGAAACCCGCGCCAGTCAGGAAAAGGCCCGTCTGTTTGGTGAAGCTTTTCAACAAACCCGTGACTGGGTCGTCATTCTGGACCAGCAACAGCGGGTTATTGCCGCCAACCAGTCTTTTGCCACCGCTTTTGGCAGCCTGGAACAATATATCGACCAGCCACGCACCCATCACCTTGGCATCAGCCTGGTCAGACGACGCTTTTACACCAAATTGCTGCGCAGTATGCAAAGTGGTCAGCATTGGCAGGGAGAAGAGCAGGTTATTACGCCTGACGGACGTGAACGGCCGACGCTAATCAATATCAGTGCTATAGGTGAGCAGCAGCAAACCTTCTTTGTGCTGGTATTTACTGACATTACCGCACAAAAAATGGCAGAAGACGAATTACGTTACCTCGCTAACTACGATGCCTTAACCGGTTTACCGAACCGCGCCCTACTGATGGACAGAATATATCATGGTATCGATCAGGCAAGGCGCGACAGGCGCAGCCTGGCGTTATGTTTCATTGATCTGGATAAATTTAAACAAATTAACGATTCCCTAGGCCACGATATTGGTGATCTGTTGCTAAAAGAAGTCGCTAAACGGCTGACGTCAACGCTGCGCGACAGTGATACAGTAGCCCGCTTAGGCGGCGACGAGTTTGTCATATTGCTTGAAGGCTACAAAAATGACGACAACATCAGCCATGTAGCGCGCAAAATGCTGACCGTGGTCAGCGAACCCATGCAATTGGGCACCCATACCGTTGGCGTGTCACCCAGTATTGGTATTGCCGTTTACCCAGAAGATGCGATAAATGCTACCGAACTGCTAAAACATGCCGATGTGGCGATGTATCACGCCAAAGAAGCCGGGCGCAATAACTTCCAGTTTTTCACCGCCGAAATGAACGAAAAAGCTCATATGCGGCTGGCACGTGAAACACGCTTACGTAACGCATTGCATAACAACGAATTTGTTAACTTTTACCAGCCGATAATAAACAGCCAGACTAACCGCATAGTCGGCGCTGAAGTGTTACTACGCTGGCAAAGCAACCAAGGACTGATTTCACCGGCTGAATTTATTCCGCTGTCAGAAGAGTTACGTTTAATTATTAACATGACACAACAGCTGCTGGAGCGCGCCCTGGCCGATCTGAAAAAATGGCATGACAGCGGCTACCAGTTGTATTTGTCGGTCAATCTGTCCACGCAGCATCTGGAGCAACCATCACTGGCTGAGCATACCCGCAACCTGCTGCTGAAATATGACTTACCGGCTAGCTGCCTGCGTTTTGAAGTAACAGAAAGCGCGCTGATGCGTGATCACCGCTGCGCGATAGATACCATGCTGGCGTTAAGTGAATTGGGCATACAACTGGCGCTGGACGATTTCGGTACCGGCTATTCATCACTCAAATACCTGAAAGAACTGCCGATCGATGGCATTAAAATTGACCGCAGTTTCGTGCAGGACATCGGAATCGACAGTAGTGATGAAACCATCATAGAGGCCATGCTGAGTATGGCAAATAGTCTGGGCATGTATTGTGTGGCAGAAGGTGTGGAAACCGAACAGCAGCTGGCATTTTTCAGCAGACGCCAGTGTTACCTGATTCAGGGCTATCTGTTCGCCAGACCAATGCCGGAGCAAGATATGTTTGCTTTTCTACAGCAAGAACATGCCAACCTGTGACCAGCATGCGCCAGGTTGTACTGGCGCTGAGATAACTTTTTAGCCGCTGATGCCGGCCAGGTTAACGACTCTGGTATACTGAGCCACCCCAGAACGTCGCCCGGATTGTTATGCTGTCGCCCCTCGTCAAAGGAGCCTTGCTGTTACTGCTGGCTGAAGCCTGCTTCGCCGGTATCGGCGCCATTGTCAAATTCACCAGCGGCACAGCTTCTGAAGTTCAGGTGGTGTTCTTCCGTAACTTCTTTGCCCTGCTGCTGATGCTGCCGTTTTTATACAAACATGGCTTTGGGTTATTAAAGACAAAACGTTGGTATCTGCATTTAAGCCGGGCGCTAACCGGTATTATTTCGATGTACTGTTTTTTCTATGTGCTGGCCCGCCTGCCACTGGCGCAGGGTATGCTGGTGTTATTGCTATCACCTTTTATTGTGCCGGTGATTGCACGCTTCTGGCTAAAAGAACGTCCCAGCCGCCTGACACTGTTCAGTATTTTACTGGGTTTTGTCGGGGTATTGCTGGCGTTACCTGCTAACTACGGTAGTGCTGAAGCTGTATTGTTGGTAGGGCTGCTGTCGGCAGTGCTGGTTGCGGTAACCAAAACCACGATCCGCTATATGTCTGACACTGAACCCGCCGTGCGCATCGTATTTTACTTTTCGCTGCTGACTGCCCTGCTGTCTGCAATCCCGGTGCCATTTTACTGGCAACCCCTGAACAATGATGTCTGGCTGGCATTTATCGGCATGGGGGTGTTAGCAGCCACCGGCCAGCTTGCGATGACACGCGCCTATGCGGTAGCCCCTGCCAGCGATATTGGCATGTGGACCTACAGCAGTGTTATCTTTGCCGGCCTGTTTGGTTATTTGTTCTGGCAGGAACCGGTCAGCGCGGCCTGGTTTGGCGGTGTACTGGTGATTTTCTATGCCGGCTATATCACCACCAGACAAAGATTGTTCTGAGGCTTTGACGCCAACGCTGGCAACGCGCAGCCGAACAAGCTAAAATACGCTCCTTTTTTCGATGTGACAAGACAGGTAACAACACGCAATGGGCAAAAAGCTGCACATTAAAACCTGGGGCTGCCAGATGAACGAATACGATTCATCGAAAATGGCTGACCTGCTGGATTCTACTCATGGCTACACACTGACAGAGGAAGCCGAAGAGGCAGACGTTATTCTGCTGAACACCTGCTCTATCCGTGAAAAAGCCCAGGAGAAAGTATTCCATCAGCTGGGACGCTGGCGTCCGCTGAAAGAGAAGAATCCAGATCTGGTGATCGGTGTCGGCGGCTGCGTAGCATCACAGGAAGGCGCCGCCATCCGTGAGCGTGCACCTTATGTCGATATTGTCTTTGGCCCGCAAACCCTGCACCGCCTGCCGGAAATGATCAATGCCGTTCGTGGCTCCAAGTCACCGGTAGTGGATGTATCTTTCCCTGAAATCGAAAAGTTTGACCGCTTACCAGAACCAAAAGCCGAAGGCCCGACTGCCTTTGTGTCTATCATGGAAGGCTGTTCAAAATACTGTACTTTCTGTGTCGTGCCTTATACCCGCGGCGAAGAAGTAAGCCGACCGCTGGACGATGTGCTATTCGAAATTGCTCAGTTAGCTGAGCAAGGTGTACGCGAAGTGAACCTGCTGGGGCAAAACGTTAATGCTTACCGCGGTGAGAAGTTTGATGGCAGCATCTGCCACTTCTCGGAGTTGCTGCGTTTGGTAGCGGCGATCGACGGTATTGATCGGATCCGCTACACCACATCACATCCGGTCGAATTTACCGACGATATTATCGACGTTTACCGCGACGTACCGGAGCTGGTTGATCACCTGCACCTTCCGGTACAAAGCGGCTCTGACCGTATTTTGAATCTGATGAAACGCGGCCATACTGCACTGGAATACAAAGCACAAATCCGTAAGCTGAAGCGCATCCGGCCTAACCTGAGCATGTCATCTGATTTTATTATCGGCTTCCCGGGTGAAGAAGATACAGATTTTCAGGCCACGATGGATCTGATTCAGGCGATAGATTTTGATATGAGCTTCAGCTTTATTTACAGTGCCCGCCCGGGTACGCCTGCGGCAGATTTGCCGGATGACATATCTGAAGACACCAAGAAACAGCGACTGTATATTCTGCAGGACCGTATCAACCAGCAGGCACTGCGTATTGCACGTGGCATGCTTGGCACGGAACAGCGGATTCTGGTAGAAGGGCCATCAAAGAAAAACATTATGGAACTGACCGGCCGTACCGAGAATAACCGGGTAGTGAATTTTGAAGGCTCGCCTGACATGATTGGGCAGTTTGTTGATGTACGGATCACGGATGTGTTCAGTAACTCATTACGCGGTGAGCTTATCCGCACCGAAGCCGATATGGGCTTACGTCGCGATACGGCACCACAGCAAATTCTGGCACGGCAAAAAACAGAACCTGTGGCCGACACCCTTGGCGTGACAACCTTTATTCCTTAATTTATCCGGGGGCTGTATAGCCCCCTTTTATTCAGAGGCAGGCATTTGAGCACCCCTTTACACACGGCAGATTTAACCCTCGAAGACGCAGACAGCAGACGCTTAACCCTGTTGTGCGGACCTTTTGACGACAACCTTAAGCATATAGAACGGCGCTTATTGGTCGACATCAGCCACCGCGATAACCAACTGAAAGTAGCAGGCCCGGCCGACAACGTCGCTGCCGCTATGGATGTACTGCAGCAGTTGTATAGCGCGACCTCTGCCCCGGGTGCCGAACTTACACCGGAACAGGTGCATTTACTGATTAGTCAGAACTACGACATTCAGTATCAGCAACAGGACGGTGAACAACAGGACTTTAGCCTGAAAACCAAAAAAGGCCTGATTAAACCGCGTAATCCGAATCAGGCGGCTTATGTTGCCAACGTGCTAAAACATGATGTCTGCTTCGGCATAGGCCCGGCCGGTACCGGTAAAACCTATCTGGCGGTAGCCTGTGCAGTTGATGCATTGGAGCGCAATCTGGTCAGGCGTATTATTCTGACCCGTCCGGCCGTAGAAGCCGGTGAAAAACTCGGTTTCTTACCGGGTGATTTGGCGCAAAAAGTCGACCCTTACCTGCGCCCGTTATACGACGCCTTATTTGAGATGCTCGGCTTTGAAAAAGTCGAAAAGTACTTAGAGCGCGGTATTATCGAAATCGCCCCGCTGGCCTATATGCGTGGCCGCACACTGAATGATGCATTCATCATTCTGGATGAGAGCCAGAACACGACCGTTGAACAGATGAAGATGTTCTTAACCCGGATAGGTTTTAGCTCTAAAGCCGTGATCACCGGTGATATCACCCAGGTCGATTTGCCGCGTGGCCAGTATTCCGGTTTAAAGCACGCTATTGATGTATTAAGCGCTGTGGAAGAAATCAGTTTTAACCATTTTACCGCCAAAGACGTGGTGCGCCATCCGATCGTGCAGCGTATTGTCATGGCCTATGAAGCGCATGAAGCCGCCAAACTGGCCGCCACGGCTGCAAAAGGTGACTAATGGCCATAACCCTTGACCTGCAGCTGGCGTTTGACGCTCCGGACCTGCCAACCGAAATGCAGTTTCAGCAGTGGCTGGATGCAGCGGTACTGCCGTTTCAGGCCGACGCAGAAGTAACAATCCGCATTGTCGGCAACGCTGAAAGCCAGCAGCTTAACTTCGATTACCGTGGTAAAGACAAACCCACCAATGTGCTGAGTTTTCCGTTTCAATGCCCGCCCGGTATTGAACTGCCTCTGCTGGGCGATTTAGTCATTTGCGCTCCCGTGGTAGCGCAAGAAGCACAGCAACAAAATAAAACCCTGAATGCACACTGGGCCCATATGGTCGTGCACGGATGCTTGCATTTACTTGGTTTTGACCATATAAATGACGACGATGCAGAGCAAATGGAAGCCGAAGAAGTCACCATTTTGCAGCAACTTGGCTTTACTAACCCCTATTTGTTGGATGACGAATAGGTTTTTTTATTTTTTGGAGTAATAGTTCACCCATGAGTGACGACAATCCCCACTCTAGTCGCGGTTCTGCCGGTAAATCCTGGTTAGATCGGATCGCCAGTATTTTTAACGCAGAACCACAGGATATTTCAGATTTACAGGATATCATCAGTGAAGCGCAAGCACGCAGCCTGATTGATAGCGATACCAAAAGCATGCTGCAAGGCGTACTGGAGGTTTCTAATATGCGGGCCCGCGATATCATGGTGCCGCGCTCGCAGATGGCTACCATTGATATCGACGATACGGTAGCCGATATGCTGCCGATCCTGATGGAAAATAACCACAGCCGTTATCCGGTAGTCAACGAAGATAAAGATCATATCGAAGGCATTTTGCTGGTAAAAGATTTACTGCAATTCGCACTTGACCCTAATGTTACCGACTGGCATCTGCGCGATTTACTGCGCCCGGCTGTCATCATCCCGGAAAGCAAGCGTGTTGATGCGCTGCTAAAAGAGTTCCGTCAGAAACGCTACCACATGGCGATTGTCGTCGATGAATATGGCGGCGTATCTGGCCTGGTGACCATTGAAGATATTCTTGAGCAAATTGTCGGCGAAATTGAAGATGAGCACGACGATGAAGAAGAAAACGATATCAAGAAAATGGCGTCCCGCGTGTTTCAGGTCAGTGCGCTGACCCCACTGGATGAATTTAACGAAACCTTTAATACCACCTTTGACGAAGAAGATGCCGATACCATCGGCGGTATAGTGCTGCATGCTTTTGGCCATATGCCGGCACGTGGCGAGAGTATTGAGCTGCAGGGGCTGACATTTAAGGTCAGCAAAGCCAACAGCAGACGTCTGGTACAGCTGCAGGTGATCCGCGCTAAAGAACCGGTTGAACCTGAGGAAAGCTGATATCTTGCCCGCAGTAGTCACTAAGCTAAAAGCCCTGTTGCCCCACGCTCTGCTGATCCTGGCAGGTGGCTTAACTACGCTGGCATTTGCTCCCTACACCCTGTGGTGGCTGCCACTGCTGACACAAGCTTTGCTGGTATTTTTCCTGCAGCGTGCGGCATCAGCCAGGCAAGCTTGCCTGTACGGTTTTAGTTATGGCTTAGGATGGTTTGGCGTGGGTATCAGCTGGGTGCATGTCAGTATCGACCAGTTTGGTGGCTTGCCGCTTGCTGGCAGCCTCGGCTTGATGGCTCTGCTGGTGGGTTACCTTGCGC
>CEVB01051346.1_pt1 | contig 11690 bp, 6 predicted proteins | sample 531381 | NCBI WGS metagenome assembly CEVB01 (sample SAMEA2622763, study PRJEB7988) | marine metagenome | biome: marine biome (ENVO:00000447); feature: surface water layer (ENVO:00002042); material: "saline water (ENVO:00002010), including plankton (ENVO:xxxxxxxx)" | depth 5 m | reverse complement strand
GGCGCTTAGCACAGTTTTCTATGCCAAAAACTGATATCAGCAAAACTCTTCGCTATAGCACTAAAGTACCGTTGCTGCTTTTAGGTGTAGCCACTAGCATAACCACAAACGCTTTGTACGGAGACAACAACATGCAGGTTCTTATTACCGGTGGCACTGGTGGTATTGGTTTTGCTATCGCCAGCCAATTTGCAGCAGACGGCCATAATGTCGTCATTGCTGATTTGCAGCAGGACGCCATTGACAGCAAAGTGCAGCAATTACGCCAACAAGGTTATCAGGCCGAGGGCATAATGCTGGATGTGACCGATACGGCATCCATCACCAGCTGCGCGAACAGGTTTCAGGTTGATATTCTGGTGAACAATGCCGGTATCCAGCATGTTGCCAGACTGGAGGATTTTCCGCCGGAAAAGTGGGCGCAGCTTATTAATGTTATGCTGACCGGACCCGCCATGTTAAGCCGCGCTATGTTACCGGCTATGCGCCAGCGTAATTTTGGCCGCATCATTAATATTGGTTCTATTCATGCACTGGTCGCCTCTCCTTTTAAATCGGCGTATGTTGCGGCCAAACACGGCTTGTTAGGTTTTAGTAAGGTCGTCGCACTTGAGAATGCCGATAAAGATATCACTATCAATACTATCTGCCCGGCTTATGTCAAAACACCACTGGTCGAGCGGCAAATAGCGGATCAGGCCAAAGAGCACAATCTGACAGAGCAGCAGGTTGTCGAGCAAATTATGCTGGCACCAATGCCACAAAAGGCTTTTATCGGCGTGGATGAAATCGCTGGCACCGCCACGTTCTTATGCAGCAGTGCCGCCCGTCATATTACCGCCCAAACCTTAGTGCTGGACGGTGGCTGGACAGCGCGCTAGCCGCTGGTTAAAAACTCAGGCACAATCAAGCGATAATAATAATGATGATAACGCCTGAGCTTATGATATTAAACGGCAGCAGCATTGGTCTTGGCACCATTGCTGCGCTTTCACTTATCTACCTGCTTATTCTGTTCAGTGTCGGCGTGTTTGGCCGGCGCATAAACAGTAAGCACCCGCTGGCACCCTGGGTGTTTAGCTTTGCCTTGTCAATCTATTGTACGTCCTGGGCGTTTTACGGCGTTACCGCACAAGCAGCAGTAAATGGCTGGTGGATGCCGCCTACCTATATCGGTTCCTTTTTACTGTTCTGGTTCGGTTTTAAACTGGTTGCCCGCATTGCACTGGCTTGCCGGCGGTACCGTATTACCTCTGTCGCCGACTTTATTGCAACCCGGTTTGGCCACTCCCGTGTACTGGCCGTGATAACGACACTGATCCTGCTAATGTCGGTGATCCCCTATATCGCCCTGCAACTGCAGGCGGTATCAACCAGTATTAATACACTGGTCAGCAGCACACCAAATGACAGCTGGTACACCGACACCGGCCTTTATGTCAGTTTGTGGATGGCAGTGTTCGCGCTATTATTTGTTAGCCGCAGTGCCAAAGCGCATCAACCAAACCCCGGCTTAATGACGGCGATCGCTTTTGAATCTCTGGTGAAATTACTGGCGCTGCTGGCTATTGCTGCTTTTGTGTTCTGGGGCATGTACGATGGCGTAGGCCAGATTTTTCAGCTCTCAGCCAACAGCCCGGCGGTACAGCAACTGCAGCAAAAAGCACTGCCAGCGCATACCTACTGGCTGCATGTATTGTTGGGCTTTGCCGCAACCTTGTGTTTACCGCGGCAGTTTCATGTCACCTTTGTGGAAAACCAGCATCTTGGGCATCTGCGCAGCGCCCGCTGGATTTTTCCGCTTTATCTGTTGTTAATGGGCATGTTTACCCTGCCACTGGCACTGGCTGGCGTAATGCTACTGGGTGCCGACGCCAATATCGACCTGGTGATCCTACAGTTGCCGCTGGCAGCACAGCGCACTGACATGGCGTTACTGGCCTACCTTGGCGGCTTTTCTGCAGCAACCAGCATGGTCGTCGTCGCGACAGTGGTGCTGGGTATTATGATCACCAACGAACTATTAGCGCCACTGCTGTATCGCACTGCTGCGCCACAGTCTGGTCAGACGCGGCATATCAAAGTCGCTACCTTGCGTCGTATCGCTATGCTAACCGTGATGGCACTGGGCTATATTTATTACCGCTGGATAGGCACCGCAACCGGCCTTGCCCAACTTGGCCTGATGGCGTTTGCGCTGGTGGCGCAGCTGGCCCCGGCGCTTATTCTGGGGTTACTCAGCCGTAACATTAACCGTCAGGGTGCTATTGCCGGCTTGTGCGGCGGCGCAGCAGCCTGGGCTTATATCATTCTGTTACCTGAGCTTAGCCGTGCCGGCTTAATCGGCAGCAGCTGGCTGGTACAGGGGCCCTTTGGTATTTCACAGCTTTCCCCTCAGCAACTGTTTGGCTTTAACGCTGATGTAATAAGCATCGGCACACTGGTCAGCCTGAGCCTGAACTGCCTGCTGGTACTGCTGGTCAGCCGGTTCAGCGTGACCCGGGTGGGTGAATGGCTGGAAAGCGGGCGCTTTTTACGCACCCAGCTCAGTAGCCCAGCCAACAGACCGCTTAATTTATCGGTGCAGGATTGCTACCTGTTGGTAAAACGCTTTGCCGGCGAAAAAGAAGCGCGGCGCCTGCTGCAACGTAATTTAAAAGAGCCACACGAATTGCAGCAACAAGCTCCGGCGAATTTACTGCAGGCTGCCGAGCGCAGTTTAGCTGCCGTGGTGGGCGGCGCCTCAATGCGGCTGATCATGGATGCCAGTGGCCGCCATGCCGCCCTGCCGCTGGAATCTGTAGCCCGTTTTGTTGACGAAGCCAGCCAGGTATTTCAGTTTAATCAGGCGTTGTTGCGCTCAACCATCGACAACATCAGCCAGGGTATCAGCGTAGTAGATGCCGACCTGCGGCTTATCGCCTGGAACCAACGCTACATTGATATGTTCAGCTATCCGGCCGGGCTGGTTGAAGTCGGTAAGCCGGTAGCTGATGTGATCCGCTATAACCTGCAGCGCGGCCTGATCGACAGCGAAGATATCGAGGCAGAAATTCAAAAACGCTTAAGTTACCTTAAACAAGGCAGCGCCTATAAGTTTCAGCGCCGCCAACAGGATGGCAGTGTACTGGAGATGCAGGGTAATCCCTTGCCCGGCGGCGGCTTTGTCACCACCTACAGCGATGTCAGTGCTTTTATCAATACGCAGCAACAGCTGGAGCTACGCGTCGCTGAACGCACTCAGGCGTTACAGCAGCTGAACGAGCAGCTACAGCAGGCGCAGCAAAAAATCGAAGCCAGCACCCAGGCTAAAACCCGCTTCTTCGCTGCCGCCAGCCATGACTTGATGCAGCCATTTAACGCCTCAGCACTGTTTGCCAGTTTGCTGCGCGATAAGCAAACCACACCGGAGCTTAAACAGCTAAGCCAGAACCTGATTAGCTCATTAAACTCAGCCGAAGAGTTACTGGGTGCAATTCTGGAGCTGACCAAATTGGATTCCGGCGTTATCAGCGCGCAGCCACAAAGTGTCAGCCTATGTGCACTACTCGATGATATTGCCCGTGACGCCGCCGTTCTGGCGGAGGAAAAAGGCCTGACTCTGCGTTATGTGCCGTCAAAACTGGCTGTCACGACCGACCGCAAACTGTTAAAGCGCGTGATCCAGAACCTGCTGGCCAATGCTATCCGCTATACAGCGACTGGCAAAGTCGTGCTGGGAGTAAAGCGTCGCGGCGCTAATCTACAAATATGCGTAATGGATACTGGCATTGGTATAGCCGCGCAGGATCAGCAGCGTATTTTTGAAGAATTCCAGCAAGGTGAGCAACAGGATCAACGTGGCCTCGGGCTTGGCCTGGCGATAGCCAGCCGCATTACTACCATCTTAGGTCATGCGCTTACACTGTGGTCTGTACCCGGCAAAGGCAGCTGCTTTAGTGTCACACTGCCATTAGCCGCCCCGGTAGAGTTAACCACCTCAGTAGCCGCAAAACCCGATACGTTGGCCAGCTTCACCGGCAAGACCATTTTACTGCTGGATAATGAACCGCAACTTCGCAGCGCTGTAGCCGAGCTGCTACGTAGCTGGCAAATAGAGGTTATTGCTGTCGGTCAGCCGTCGGAAGCACTGCAGGCGCTGCAGCAAGGCTTTAAACCTGACGCCCTGCTGTTTGATTATCATCTGGATAACAACGCCACCGGAGTTGAAGTGGCAGAGCAGCTAGCCGCGCATTTCGGTGTCAATGTACCGGTCGTCATTCATTCGGCAGATCATAACGAGGCAATAAGGGAGCATGCATTAAATGCCGGCTATTACTTTTTGCTAAAACCACTCAAACCGGCAGCACTGAAAAAACTGTTTCAGCGCCTGCTGCGTTAAACCTGCTCTGGCAGACGTAATTTCTCAAACATAATACCCGCCAGGGTGCGGTTATTTACATTTAACTTGCGCAGTATAGCCGACACATGCTGCTTAATAGTGGTTTCCTGCACATTCATCTCATACGCGATTTGTTTATTCAGCAAACCATCGGCAATCATTTTCAGCACTCTGAACTGCTGCGGTGTCAGCTGCTCCAGCCGGCTGGCAAAATCTTCATCAATCAATGACTTAGCATTACCAACATCAGCCACCAGCTCTTCAGGCAACCAGCTGTCGCCGTTTAGTACTGCACTGATAGCTTCAGATAACAGCTCCAGTGGGGCAGATTTGGGGATATAAGCAGCGGCACCTAACGTAAGCGCCTGTTTAATTATGACCGGGTCTTCTTCCGCCGATACCATGATTACCGGCACATCCGGGTATTCAGTGCGCAGTGCTGTTAAACCGGTAAAGCCGTCTGAACCGGGCATTTTAAGATCGAGAAAGATGAAGTTAGTGTCGGGATGGGCGCGCAACAGTGGCCACAATTGTTGCATATTCTGCGCCTGCAGCAGCAGGGCATCGGCACCAAGAATGTTGGCACACGCCTGGGATAAAGCAACCCGGAACAACGGGTGGTCATCAGCAATTAAAGCAATCATAAATCCGGATCTGAGCCTTTTGGCCCATAATGAACCGGGGCTTTCGCCCCGGCAAGTGTTTTGTGTTTAGAAACGGTAACCGACACTCAAGCTGACAGTACGCGGAGCTCCGTAGTAACCGATCAGTGTATTATCACCACCAAGACCAGGGATGTACTGTCCTGGGTTTGCCGGATCTGGCGCAATAAACGCATAGTTACCAACCAGGTATTCTTCGTCCGTCAGGTTTTTACCATGTAAAGCTATGCTCCAATGGCCATCATTGCTAAACCAGGTTACACCTAAATTCAGCAAACCATAGCTGTCCTGTGTCAGCAAGTTATCCAACTCAACCAGCGAATAACTGCTGCGATAGTTATAATTACCGTTGAAAATAACATCGCCAAAATCTGTCAGCAGATTGTAACTAAACCCGACATTAGCAGTTGTTTCCGGCGTATTGGTAATCGAGAAACGATCGGATATATCTACCGCACCGAGATTCGGGTCGAAAGTCAGAGCTTCTTCAAATTTGGCATCAATCAAACCCAAATTACCGTATATCTCTAACTCTCGACTGGCTTTCCAGGTAACTTCAAGCTCAAGCCCCGTCGCTTCTGAACGCCCAACATTACCTAAACGCTGGTTCAGTGCAGAGGCATCATTTTCATCCGGGATAACAGCTATATACTGCCGATCTTTATGCTCCAACCTGAACAATGTAGCATTAACCCGTACACGGTCATTCCAGTCGCTTTTCATACCGACTTCAAAAGAATCAACAGTTTCTGGATCTGCGGCCGGTTCAGCCACGGTCGCGCGCGGGTTGAAAGTACCTGATTTAAAGCCCTGGCTGTAACTGGCAAACAACATCAGGTCATTGCTGTGCTGATACTCAACACCCAGCTTAGGCGTAACTTTGGACCAGCTTTCACTGTCATCCAATACAACTGGCGTTGTCAAACCGTCTGGCCTTACGTAACCAGGCACCCAGCCAGACTCAGGATATACTGTCGCAAAGATCAAGCCGTTACGAACCACCGCATCTTTATCATCTTTTGTATAGCGCAAGCCAGCGGTGACAGACCACTTGTCATCGATATCATAGGTTCCCTGAGTGTAAACTGCAGTGCTGTCGCCATTACTACAGCCGCCAACCTCTCGTGTTAACCCCGAAGCACCCAGTGACTTACCCAGCTCCTCCAGAATGGCATCAAAGACACCGCAAGAGTCAGACGTATAGTAGTACGCACCTGAGACCATTTTAAACCCATCGGTTTGATAGTTTAACTGGAACTCTTGTGTGAACTGTTCATCATCATAAATCGCCGGTACATCAAAAATGCGAATCGAGGTGTTATCAAAGTCGATATTGGTTGGCGAGTAACTTTCACGCTGTGAAGTAATCGATTTTAGCGTCCAGTTGTCGTTGATATCCCAGTTAATAGTCAGACCTATGCCTTCTGTTTCAACTTTGTTCCAGGTAGGTAAACTGGTGTAAGAATCAAAAACACTATCCGGTACAGGTGCATCTGTCAGTAAACTTGGTAACAGACGATAACCACCTTTGGCGTTAGACTTGTCATCCGTCTTGTCGTAGTTTAACCGCATGAATAAGGCATCATTTGGTCTGTATTCCAAAGTAAACCGATAAGCTTGTAAGTCTTTATTGTAGTTTTCGCCATCCTGCCCAGGCAAAGCAGAGCTAAGGAAATTACCATAGCCATCCCGCTGCAGGTTGGCATAACCAAAACCAAAATACAGCTGGTTGTCAATTAACGGGATCTGACCGGTGAGTTTAATATCACCCTGTTTATATGAACCCGCGGTGAGATTAACCGCAAACTCGGTATCACCACTCATCTCTTTAGTGACATATTTAACTGCGCCGCCAATAGTGTTTTTACCGTATAAGGTTCCCTGAGGGCCACGCAGTACTTCTATGCGCTCGACATTCAGAATATCCAATACAGCGCCCTGTGGCCGCGCAACGTAAACATCATCGACATAAATACCAACGCCCGGTTCATAACCCCATAACGGATCTTCTTGTCCTACCCCCCGTATAAACGCCGTCAGCGTAGAATTCGTACCCCGGCTTTGCTGCAAGGTGGTGTTAGGAGAGAATTGCTGAATTTCCACCACCGTCGCAATACCACGCTCGGCGATATCGGCAGCACCTATCGATGTAACAGCGACTGGCACTTCCTGTAAATTCTCTACTGTGCGGCGCGCTGTTACTTCAATTCGCTCCAGCTTGGCTTCAGTATCGTCGCTAACGTCCTGCGCCAGCGCTGTGCCGGCAAAGCTGCTGCTGATGGCCAGCGCCAGCAGGCTGGGTCTAATCAGGGTACGGCTATACTTGTGCGGTGCATCAATATTATTGTTATGGGCCATCTTGGCTCTCCTGCTGTTTTGAGTTCGCATCATTTTGTTGTTATTTGTCTAGCCTTACTGTAGGCGCAAATGCGTTTTTTTTAACCTGTACCTTAGTACTATGGTGATGCCCGCCCAGCTGTATCAGACTAAACGAAAATGAGTATAAGGATAACAAGATGTTGAGTCTTATCGGATTACTGGCCGGGCTTGGCCTGCTGATCGTGCTGACGATGCGGGGGTTTAACCTGTTTATTACAGCGCCACTGTGTGCGCTGCTGGTAGCTGTCACCAACGGCATTCCCTTCTGGCAAATGACCGACCAGCTGGATTTTGTGCACGGTTACATGGCCGGCTTTTCCGGTTTTGTCGCGGCCTGGTTTCTGATGTTTTTACTCGGCTCTCTGTTTGGCAAGCTGATGGAACATACCGGCGCGGCTGATGCGGTAGCGCTGGCGATAGTCAACAAACTGGGGCAAGGTAAAGCTGTATTGGCTGTGGTGCTGGCCTGTGCAGTGCTGACTTACGGCGGTGTCAGTGTGTTTGTGGTCGCCTTTTCTGCCTACCCGATGGCTGTCAGCTTATTCAAAGGCGCAAATCTGCCCAGACGTTTTATCCCGGCCGCATTAGCTCTGGGGTCTGTTACCTTTACCATGACATCGGCCGGCTCACCGGAAATTCAGAACTGGATCCCTATCCCTTATCTTAAAACCACACCTTACGCTGGTTGGCAGGTTAGTATCATCGTCGCGGTTTTTATGGCTGTTTGCGGCTATATGCTACTGATGTGGATGATAAAACGGGCTGTCAGTCAGGGCGAGCAGTTTACCCAGCGCAGCAGCGACCCTGAAATTACCGACCGCGCGCTGCCGCATCCGCTTAAGGGTATAGTGCCACTGGGTGTCGTGCTGCTGTTATCATTTTTATTGCACAACAGCCTGCAGCAAGCTGCTCTGATTGTTGCCCTAACTGGTGGCGTAGTTAGCCTTTATCTACTCAATTTCCGCTTTTTACATAACCCGGCAGCAGCCACTAATGAAGGTGTACTGGGTGCGCTGCTGGCCATCGGCAATACTGCTGCGGTTGTTGGCTTTGGCTCTGTTGCCAAGTTGACGCCGGCTTTTGCCAGCGTTGTCGGCTTTATGACACATCTGCCCGGCCCCGAACTGCTCGGTGCCGCTGTGGCGGTAAGCGCTATAGCGGGCTTAACCGGTTCCGCTTCCGGCGGCCAGGTGATTGCACTGCCTGAAATCGCACCACATTATCTCGACCGTGGTGTCGACCCGGAGCAACTGCACCGGGTGGTGGCCATTTCTTCCGGCGCACTCGACTCGTTGCCGCATAACGGTTATGTCGTTACCACTATTCGTGCTATCTGTGGCGAGAGCCATCACAATGCGTACTGGCCGGTGGCAGTTGTCAGTGTTTTGGTGCCGGTTATTGGCACCGCTTTGGCAATACTGTTGTTTCAGTGGATTTAAGGACCTGATATGCGTGTAATCATTCTATTATTACTGCTTGCCGGTTTAAGCTTTGGTACAGCAGCCAGCAGCTTAGTGGTGCAAAAGCAAAAATTTACCCTGGACAGCTACACCACTGAAAACGGCCAGACCATCACACCGGTTAATATTGGCTGGGAAGCCTACGGCAAGCTTAATGCTGATAAGTCTAATGTGATCCTGATCACACATTATTTCTCTGGCAGCAGTCATGCAGCTGGCAAATACCAACAGGATGATGCGACTGCCGGTTACTGGGACGCCATCATAGGCCCAGGCAAAGCCATTGATACCAATAAATTTTATGTAATAAGCAGCGATACGCTGGTAAACGCCAATGTGTTTGACAAAAATGTCATCACCACAGGGCCGGCAACCACTAACCCTGCGACAGGCAAGCCCTATGGCCTGGCATTTCCGGTCGTTACCATTGGCGATTTCGTCGAAGTACAAAAAGCCCTGCTCGATAGTCTTGGTATTAACAAGCTGTATGCGGTGATTGGCCCTTCAATGGGATCGTTTCAGGCTATCGAATGGGCGGTGCGCTATCCGGAGCGGGTACAGCGTTTAGTGCCGGTGATTGGCGGCGCTTTTATGGATGCTTATGGCGCAGTGAAACTGGAGCGCTGGGCCTACCCGATTAAAACTGACCCGGCCTGGCATAACGGTGATTACTATGACAAAGGCCAGCCAATACAAGGCCTTACCACTGCACTGGCGTACATTACACAGGACGCGGTGCATCCAATGGGCTTTAATCAGCGTTACCCGTCCCCCGTTAATGACAAAAACGCCATGCAGGATATCCGTGCCAGCTTAAGTGCCTGGGAGCAGCTGATGCAACATGCCAAAGTAAGAGCAACTTATCAGGATGCCAACCATATTTTATATCTGGTAAGGGCGTCCCAGTTATGGCGTGCCGGTATGGCGGACAACTGGCAGCAGGCTGTCGGCGGTATTAAAGCAAAAACACTGTTTTTGCCCGCCAGCGGTGACTTACTGCTGCCACCTGCATTCAGCCAGCACAGCGCTGACGCGATGAAAAAAGCCGGCAACACACCACAGTATGCCGAAATCCCCGGCAACTGGGGCCATTTAGACGGTTTAGTTAATATTCAGTCTGTTGCGCCCTTAATCGAAACGTTTCTGAACCCACCTTGACTCCGGTACTGCCGGAGCTGTTTCTTCCTGGTAGGAGCTGCGTGTAACGGGCTCCTTTTTTTATCCGTATAATTTATTCGCACTTAAGCGTATATTCGGCTAAAAGTAACCGGTACAGATTGCAAATTAATATTGCTCAGGCAAGATAAAGCTGCATTCAACAAACTGATTTTTATAAGGAAGTAACAATGGCCTTTGATTACGGCAGTGAATCGTTAGGGATCCGCAACCCTTTTAAAGCCGAAGGTTTATTACGGGCCCTGCGTGGTGTAGTAGTAACTCTGCTCGGTATTTATCCCTTACTGCAGGTTGTCAGCCTGGTACAACAGGATAAAACCCTGGCCTGGATTTATGCCGCTATTGGCTTCATCTTGCTGGCATCTGGCTTAAAAGCGCTCGGAGGTGGCCTGTTTCAGATGCTGCGTTTTTTTGTTGGCCGCAGTGTCCCCACCTCACTGGCACCCAATTTAAGCAAGTCTGAGCGTGAAACTGCGCAACTGGAAAAACCGCACTATAAAAGCATTGATTTAGAAGAAATGCTGATGGGCCGCAAAAATAAAACCTTTGTCGAGCCTGTGGGTTTTATCTCCCGTCTGGTGCATACGCTGGTACCGAAACTTATTTTCCTGCCTTATCCAATGCGAAATCTGGCACAGCGCTTCTCCGGCGCTTTGATTGCTACTGTTATCGCTCTGGTCGCCTATGCGTTAACTGCTTTTGTTTGCCTGACTGGCCTGGCGGGCAACACCGGCGAAATTTTATTGCCGTTTTTCTCGTTTGTGCTGGTGGTATATTTAATTCTCAGCTGGCGCAGTGCCAGTGCAGTGTATCGTCAGGCAGAGAAAAGCATTGAAACCCAGGGCAACCTGAAACTGGCAAAGATTATGGCTTTTGCCATTTTAGCGCCGGTATTGCTGGGGCTTCTGATCAACTATCTGTTACAGCAGCGTGATATTGCCCGCTTTGTAGCTGACCTGCAGCAGTCGGAACTCCACAGCTTTGCGGTAACACCACAACTGCTGCTGGTACTACTGTTAGCAGCGGTCAGCGGCGCCTTAGTATTTCTATTGCTAAAACAGCGTACCGCACAGGTAAAGGCGCAAACCAAAGTGGCAGAATACCGGGCAAACTGGCAGGAAAACATTCACCCGCGTGAGTTGTTTGTCAATATCGATAATATTGTGATGGCAAACCGGCGCTACAAAGAAATACCAAACCGGGTATACCGCGAGCTGAATCCTAACCTGAATGAACAATCGGAAAGCAAAGGCAATTTCAGCGGCGAGATGATGATTGAAACTCAGCCCGCCTATGCGCCACTTGAGCATTCTGCGCTGTTTAAGCAGCTGCGGTTGTGGGCAACGGTGTTAGGCCAGGTTCTGCTTCTGGTCGGACCATTTATACTGTTTTATCTGTTGTTTGAAGCCAGAACCGTACTGGCGTTAATTAGCGAGTTTCAGGCGATAGCCCGACCAAGCGATGCAACAACGCAACAGTTTGCCGTTAACCTGTTCAACGAGAGTCAGTTTATTCTCAGCCTGCTGTTCAGCTGGCTGATTTGCCACAGTTTCGGCCGTTTGCTGCAAAATTACTGTCATACCTTCTGGGCCGAGCTGAACTTTGACTCGTTACTGGTGTATTTAAAATGCG
>CEVB01013509.1_pt1 | contig 11704 bp, 10 predicted proteins | sample 531381 | NCBI WGS metagenome assembly CEVB01 (sample SAMEA2622763, study PRJEB7988) | marine metagenome | biome: marine biome (ENVO:00000447); feature: surface water layer (ENVO:00002042); material: "saline water (ENVO:00002010), including plankton (ENVO:xxxxxxxx)" | depth 5 m | reverse complement strand
GCGCACCTATCATCATCGGGATCATCCAGTTAGCCAGGCCGGTGAAGGCTGGCATTACCGCACCAAACACCATGATAAGGCCATGTACTGTTGTCATCTGATTAAAAAAGTTAGGCTCTACAAACTGCATGCCCGGCTGGAATAATTCAGCGCGAATCACCATTGCCATGGTGCCGCCGATAAAAAACATTATCAGCGCAAACACCAGGTACATGGTGCCGATATCTTTATGATTTGTGGTATAGAACCAGCGTTTTATGCCGCTGGGTTTATGGTCATGATGCTCGTGATCATGCTCATGATCTGTCACTACTGCACTCATCCGTTATTCCCCTTTACCTTGCATGACAGCATGCACATCAGCAGCCTGTACCAACTCACCGGTACTGTTACCCCAGGCGTTACGCTCATAGGTAATAACCGCAGCAATTTCTTTTAAGCTAAGTTGCTTGGCGTAAGCCTGCATGGCAGTGCCCGCTCTGCCGTGCAACACAATATCAATGTGCGCTGGTTTATCGTTCAGAGCAATGCTACTGCCTTTGAGCGCTGGGAAAATACCCGGCAACCCCTCGCCGCTAGGCTGATGGCAAGCAGCGCAGTAAGCCGTATATGTGCGTTCACCGACACTCATAAGCTCTTCCAAGCTCATATTCATCGCCAGTAGTTCCTGCTCTTCGGCTTTGGCTTTGGCAATCCGCTCAGCTTCGCCGGCTAACCATTTATCAAATTCAGCCGGTTCTTTAGCGATAACGACAATAGGCATATAACCATGATCTTTGCCGCACAGCTCAGCACACTGACCCCGGTATATGCCAGGCTCGTCGATACGGGTCCAGGCCTCATTAATAAAGCCCGGGTTAGCATCTTTCTTAACAGCAAACGCCGGCACCCACCATGAGTGAATCACGTCATCTGACGTCATTAGAAAACGTACTTTTTTGCCAGTCGGCAGAACCAGTGGCCGGTCAACCTCCAGCAAGTAGTTTTCACCCTTGGCAAATCTATTGGCTATTTGCTCTTTCTGCGTAGCCAGTAAAGAGTAAAACTCAACGTCATGCTCCAGATACTTGTAGTGCCATTTCCACTGGGAACCGGTGACGACTACTGTGACATCAGCCTCAGTAGTATCTTCCATTGCGATCAGGGTTTTGGTGGCCGGAATGGCCATAAGAATCAGAATAAGTACCGGTATGGCTGTCCAGAGTATTTCTACTTTGGTGCTTTCATGGAATTGGGCTGGTTGCACACCCCGTGCTTTTCGATGGCGAACAATGGACCAGAACATGATCCCGAACACCACTGCACCAATAACGCAACAGATCCAGAAAATTGTCATGTGCAGGTGATATACCCGCTGACTGATTTCTGTTACCCCTTTGGTCATATTCAGGGGCATATCTGCTGCATTAGCCGATGCAGCTAAAAGCAGGGTTGGCAGCGACCAACGAAGACTACGCGTTTTCGTCACTGGACTTCTCCTCTGTCATTTTGCAAAGCAAACTGCAGAAACTAAGTACACAGTACTACACGGTCCTTACACACCCATCCCGAACCTATGTATGAAGTTTCATCAGTTTATTATTTTTATTGTTAGCGTCGGCTTCGGGGCTAGCGCTGAAGCCGGAACTGACCCTGTTGTTATTTTTTAATCAGTTTCAGGTTAAGAATTATCCAAATTACACTCAGTGTAAACCCCTAAATAACAAAAGCGCTGGCAAACCTAGGTGGTCATACCAGCGCTTTTGTAAAAATAACTTATTGAGGTTAGTACAAATTATAACCAATTTCCGTTACGGATAACGCCTACAGCCAAGCCTTCAACGGCAAAGTGCTGGACGCGTAAGTCCACTTTAATTACATCAAAATCTCTATTTTCCGGATGTAAAAAAACAGTGCTGCCATCACGCTGGAATCGTTTTACGGTAACATCTTCATCAACCCTGGCAACAATAACCTGGCCAGGTTGCACCTGACTGGTTTTATGCACCGCCAACAGATCCCCATCGAGAATGCCGATGTCCTGCATACTCATACCTTGCACCCTGAGCAAAAAATCAGCATGGGGTTTAAACAAGTTTGCGTCTACCTGATAATGCTCCTGCACATGTTCTGCTGCGAGTATCGGTTGGCCAGCGGCAACTTTACCAATCAAAGGCAACCCCAATTGCTCAGGTTCATCTGCATCAACCAATCTGATACCGCGCGAAGTACCGGGCATCATTTCAATAACGCCTTTTTTAGCAAGAGCTTTTAAATGTTCTTCTGCAGCATTTGCCGACTTAAAGCCTAATTGTTGTGCAATTTCGGCCCGAGTTGGTGGCATGCCGCTATCTTGCTGATAATCTTTTATCAGCTGCAAAATTTCTGCCTGGCGTGGCGTCAGTGGTCTCATAGTGCTGGTTACCTGTACAGTTGATACTGTGAGTATATACAGGCATGCTACAATTGCAAGCATCTGTGCTGACGCACATTTTTCTGCACTACACTGACGTGCTATGCTAGGCGACTTTTTAACTGAGGTGAGTAGGCTATGTTCCGGCCGGTAAAATTGTTTGCAGCCTTATTAAAATGGCCTATGTGGCCGCTGCTGAAGTACAAAATTGTTCCCGAACAAGCTGTTTCAGAACTGGCGTTAGATAAAAACAGGCCATTCTTTTACATCTGCGCTACAGAGTCAGCAGCAGATTTAGCGGCAATCCGCCGTGTTTGTGGATCTCTCGGACTACCGGATCCGGCAGAGGATGTCAGCCTAAATGGCATCGAGCATCCACGGACGTTATTTCTTGAAAAACCTCATACTTTATGGCTGAAACGCGGAAAAACCACTGCACTGGCGCAAGGGCAGGCTTTGTTGCAGGCTCATCTTGATGATCCGGCACTGGATGCGCAACTGGTGCCTATTTCACTACTGTGGGGCCGGGCGCCAGGTAAAGAAAATAGCATTAAATGGCTATTGGGCGAAGCACATGCACCAAACTGGCTGGCGAAACTCTTAATTGTACTGATATCCGGCCGCCATACGCTGGTTCGGTTTAGCCGGGCCGTAGCACTGAAACAAATGGCCGCAGAATTTGGTGCCGAACAGCAGACAGCCCATAAGCTGCTGAGAATGTCACGATTCCATTTTTACCGGCAACGGCTAGCTGCAACCGGCCCCAAACTGGTGAATCGCGCACAGTTGTTCAATGCGCTGCTGGCAGCTCCTGCGCTAAAAAAAGCGATAGAAGACGAAGCGAAGGCCAAACGTATATCTGTCAGTGATGCCCGGCAGGAAGCCAGAAAACTGTTGCTGGAAATAGCGGCAGATTACCGCGCTACGACACTACGTGTGGGTGACCGGGTACTACGCTGGTTATGGAGTAAGTTATACACGGGTATAAAAATTAATAATGCTGACATGCTGCGGGATTTGGCGCAAAAGGGGCACGAAATAGTCTATGTTCCCTGTCATCGCAGCCATATGGATTATTTGTTACTAAGCTACGTCATTTATCAGCAAGGCCTGGCGCCGCCGCATATAGCTGCCGGTATTAACCTGAACTTTTGGCCGGCAGGGCCCATTTTCCGCCGCGGAGGCGCTTTTTTTATCAGGCGCAGTTTCAGTGGTAATAAGTTGTACTCAGCAGTATTTCGCGAGTATTTATGCCAGCTGTTTAGTAAGGGTTATTCGGTTAAATATTACACTGAAGGTGGCCGAAGCCGCACTGGTCGCTTATTGCAACCCAAAACAGGCATGCTGGCCATGACGCTGCAGTCGATGCTGCGGGGAATCGAACGGCCAGTAACACTGGTACCGGTTTACCTGGGTTATGAACATGTAATGGAAGTAAACACTTACCTGCGTGAACTTAAAGGTTCAGGCAAACAAAAGGAATCAGCCTGGGGAGTGGTTAAAGCAATCCGCAATTTACGCGACTACGGTTATGGTTACGTGAACTTTGGTGAGCCAATAACACTGAATAATTATCTTAACCAGCATGTACCTGACTGGAAGCAGGACCTGCATCCGATGGAGGTGCAAAAGCCTCAATGGCTGAACCCGACAGTGGCTCGGCTTGCCGACACTCTGATGCAGCGAATAAATCATGCCGCGGCACTTAATAGCATTAACCTGATAGCACTGTGTTTGCTGGCAACCGAAAAACACACGCTGACCCGACGTGAACTGGAGCAGCAGCTTGATTTTTACCTGCAGCTGCAACGTACGGTACCTTACAACAAACAAATGACGCTGCCGGAAGAATCAGCAGCACAGTTGATAGACCATGCGATACAATTACAAAAAGTGCAGCAGCAGCGTGACAGTTTTGGTGAGTTACTGAGCCTGAGCGAGGAAAATGCGGTGTTGCTAAGCTATTACCGCAATAACGTACTGCATGCGTATATTCTGCCCGCGATTATCGCCAGCGCTATTTTGCATCAACGTGACATCAGTCAGCAGCATTTACAGCAAATAGTGCAGCAGCTATTTCCGCTGTTGCAGCAAGAGTTGTTTCTGAATGTCAGCGATGTAAACGCATACTGCACCGCAATACTGCAGCATCTGACTGATACCGGCCTTGCAGAACAGGTTGAGCAAAATTACAGAGCACCGGCACAAAACAGTAATGGCTATTTTATGCTCAGCATGCTGGCACATAACGCCGAACATACGCTGCAGCGCTACGCAATGGTGCTACAACTGATAGAGAGTCAGGGCGCGCAAAGCCGTGCTGTACTGGAAAAGCACAGCCACGAACTGGCTCAGCGCCTGCTTAGCCTGCATGGCATTACCGCGCCGGAGTATTACGACAAGCAACTGTTTGCCACTTTGGTTAATGCGTTAAAAGACGGCGGTTTTACGCAGACAGATGAACGCAGCCAGGTGGTGGCTACCGCTCAGCTGCCATTGTTAAACACCACTGTTGGGCTATTACTACGTAACGATGTGCTGCAAAGCATTCACAGCATAGTCCCTGCCGCAAACCCGGCCACCGCTGCCATCACTCATTAGCGGCTGGTCGGATACGAACGGATAACCCCTTCCTGAATGGTAGACGCAACTAAGGTGCCGGCCCGGTTAAAAAACTGACCGCGCACCAACCCCCGCCCGCCCGAAGCGCTTGGGCTGTCTACCGCATACAGTAACCAGTCATCAAAACGGAAATCCTGATGGAACCACATCGCATGATCAATCGTCGCGACTTGCATATTCGGCGCCATAAATGACTTGCCATGCGGCTGCAGCGCTGTTGGTAAGAAGTTGAAATCGGATGCATAGGCCAACATATATTTGTGCACACGTAAGTCATCCGGCATGGGGCCATTGGCTTTAAACCAGACATAGCGCCGCGCCGGGCTGACTTCCTGCTTGAACGGGTTCTGAAAGTCCACCGGCCGCATTTCTATCGGTTTTTCACAGATAAACTTACTACGTAAGCTCTCAGGAATTAACTGTGCATGCTGCTGATAAAATTCCAGATCAGACACGAGCTGCTCAGGCTCAGGCACCTGCGGCATAACATCCTGATGTTCGAAACCTTGTTCTTCCGCCTGAAATGAAGCCGTCATATAAAAAATGGGCTTGCCGTACTGGATAGCACTGACGCGCCGCGTGCTAAAACTTTTACCATCGCGGATATTTTCTACTTCGTAAACAATGGCTTTAGCCGCATCGCCCGGACGCAAAAAGTAGGAGTGAAACGAATGTACTTTTCGGTCTTCAGCGATAGTTTCTTTTGCTGCTGATAACGCCTGCCCCATAACCTGACCACCAAATACCGCTTTAAAACCCAGATCCTGGCTCTGGCCGCGATACAGTCCCTGCTCTATGGTTTCCAGCTTTAATAATGCCAGTAAATTCTGTAATACCTGACTCATGGCTGTCCCTTTTATTCTGTTTGGCTGAAGTATAATGGTATTCTGCCGCAAACGAAGGAGATCAGCAAAGATGAGCTACTGGTTATTTAAAACCGAACCGTCGGAGTGCAGTATCGATGATTTTGCCAACGCTCCGGACACACCGATAGTTTGGGAGGGTGTGCGCAACTATCAGGCCCGCAACATGTTGCGCGACGAAGTGCAAAAAGATGATCTGGTTTTTATCTATCATTCCAGTTGCAAACTGATCGGAGTAGCTGGCATTGCCCGCGTTGTCAGAACTGCTTATCCGGATCCAAGCCAATTTAGTGCAGCAAGTGCTTATTTTGACGCGAAATCCAGCCACGAGTCGCCGCGCTGGGTTGCCGTCGACCTGGTTTTTGTAGAAAAGCTGCCGGCTATTATTCCACTGGACAAACTTAAAAGCTTGGCTAAGCTAAGTGAACTGCCTTTGGTTCAGCGGGGCAGCAGACTGTCTGTTATGCCGGTAACACCTGAGCAGTGGCAGAGTGTTTTACAGCAGCGTTAATGGCATAGTGATTGAGCCTGAAACCTGTAATCCCTGATGGTTGGAGCCTGTTATGTCACATGAAAGGCGCCAGATGGATAAGGATATACATTTTTTCTGGGACGATCTGAATCTGGCACAAAAATTTTCCGTTGCTGAACTGCAACGGTTCGGTTACGACTTACTCTTCGTTCGCCACATCGCTAATGGCAGCATGGCAGTATTAGCATCGGGTAGCAAAGTGGCGGCAATTGATATCGAAGGCCAAATTGATATTGAGCCTAAGGTAGTCCTACGGCATTGACAGCAGCCTACAGGCTGCTGACCTTTGCCTGTTTCTCTTCCTGAGCCAACAACGCAACGACCACACACAACTGCAGGTGAGACATCACGCTGTTATTACGCCACAGTGATGTTAGCCGGCTGTGTTTTTGCATCATTTTCTCCAACTGACTAACCCCTAACGTACTGTGCTTTTTGAGCTGCCCTGCCATAACCTGATGCGGCGTAACGGATTTACTACAACATTCTTTAACGACCGCAGGCAGGCTGATACACAACAGGCGGGCAAGCTGAACCTCATCTGCGGACAACACCGGATTAACCGGCTGATGAGATAGCTGCTGCTCTAACACCGCCCTTTGTTGCTCGGCAAGCTGATAGGTTGCCTGCTGCAGTTTCAGTAGCTCCTGCTCGCGCGCGTTCAGCTTTTGCTGCAATCCTTTATTGGTTTTGCCAATCTGTTCCATTTGCCACAGAATGTACAACATCACGACAACTAACACGCCGATAAACAACATCCAGACCATACTGCATTTGTTCCCTGCAAGCTGCACCAGGCACTGTTAGTGCCCTCTTTCTAACACCGGTACATATTATCCTTTTTCTGCAGCGATGTAACGCCGAACCTGCTGTTCTAATACGGCCAGTGGCAGGCTGCCATTACTCAGCACAACATCGTGAAACTCCCTGATATTAAACCGCTCACCCAATGCTTGCTCAGCTTCAGCCCGCAAGCGTTTAATGGTTATTTCACCGAGCTTGTAAGACAATGCCTGCGCCGGCCAGCTGATGTAACGATCAATCTCTGTAGTGACATTGTGCATTGATAACGCGGTATTGCTGGCAAGAAAGTCAATCGCTTGCTGCCTGCTCCAGCCCATGCTGTGCATCCCGGTGTCAACTACTAAGCGAGCCGCCCGCCACATTTCGTAAGTTAAGCGGCCAAAATTGCTGTACGGGTCCTGATAAAAACCCATTTCCAGACCCAGGTACTCGGCATATAACCCCCAGCCTTCGCCAAACGCAGAGGTATAAAAACTACGGCGATAATCAGGCAAGGCTTTCTGCTCGCGGGCCAGCGCTATTTGCAAATGATGGCCCGGCACCGCCTCATGCAACGTCAGCGCCTCCATTTCATAGAGTGGACGTCTGTCTAACCGATAGGTATTAACCCAGTAAAAGCCAGCCTGGTCATCACGCGACGGCCCGGAGTAACGACCAGTAGTATATTTAGGCGCAATTTCCGCCGGCACCGGTACCACGCCATAAGGAGTGCGAGGCAAGGTTTTAAACAACTTAGGTAATTGAGCATCAGATTTCTTCGCCAAAAACGCAGCATAGCGCATTAACTCGTCCGGTGTTTTTGGGTAGAACTGTGGGTCTGTGCGCAAAAACTGAATAAAGTCAGCAAAGCTACCCTGAAAACCCGTGTCGGCAATAACCTGCTGCATTTCAGTACGAATGCGCTTAACTTCATCCAGCCCAATCTGATGCACCTGAGCCGGCGTCATGTTTAGCGTAGTGTAATGCTGCAGGCGGTTTTGGTAATACGCTTCACCCTGCGGTAATGCACTGGCAGCAATAGTATCTCGCGCTGCCGGAATATACTGCTGTACCATAAAATCATAAAACGCCTGATAAGCAGGGTTCACCGCAGTGCGGATTTGCTCAGCTGCTTCGTGCCGTAACTGCTGCCATTGTTCGGTACTGACATAAGCCGGTTTGGTTTGAAATGGCTTAAAAAACACACTTTGTTCAGGCTCAGTGATATACGAAATAATACTTTGCTCGAAGCCTTTCAGCACCGCTTTAGGTTGAGTCATCCCGGTAGCCAATCCTTGCTGCATCCAGGCGGTCTGCTGCTGCATATAGCGTGGAATGGCGGAAAGCTGCTGAATATAAAGCTGGTAATCATTCACGCTACCAAAGGTTGCGCGTTGGGGTAAAAATCCCAAGCTGGTATGAAAGCCTGATTCTGACGTCAGCGGCATCAGATATGCTCCGTAACGATATTCATCAATATCGTCGGCCAAACGGTAACTTAAGATGGCGTGATTAATCTGGTTCTGCTCAGACAGCCTGTTCACATCAACCTGCTGCAATTTCTTTTGCCAGCCCAGTCGTTGTTTATTGCGCATAGCCAGTGCTTCAGGCGACATATCCGTCAGTCGTCCGGGCTCTTCTTTGTTAAGTTGCTGCTCTGCCTGCCATAATTGCGCTGCCAGTTCAGAAAACGCGGCATCAGGTTGTTGTTGCGTGGTCGCACAACCGGCCAACATCATTGTCAGGCCAATGTTCAGCATCAGCACTTTAATAGTAGGTGTGATTGTCATTCTGGTTTTCCCACCGTAGATAAAAGACAGCCCGATTGTAACGACTTTATATCGACATTACAGTTAGCTTAACTGACGACAGCAGCCTTTAGTCGTTTTCGTGAAATCCCGTTTCGCTGCTCATAAATAAGTCAAAGTGCTGTTATTTTCTGCGCACCGCCCAACGATAGCGCCAGAGCTGTTGCCAGTTAATTAAATTCGCGTACTATGGCTTTGGGATTTTTTGCGTTAACATCAATCTGGCATCGGATTAATAATAACAATAACCGGAGTTTTGTGTGATCTCATGAAGTATCACGATTCGATACAACAGGCTGGCGAAAAAGCAGCGCAGGTTAAATTATTCCTGCAGCGTGCTAATCTTGCCGCTCATCCTGTTAATTACGCGGTATGTTATGAGTATATCAGCGGACACAACTCTCAGCTGTGCCAAATTATTGAACAAAAGCTGTCAGCCAGAGCACCTCTGGATGATTTTATTATGGCGGATCTGTATAGCCGCTTTCTGGCGCCCGCCAACCCGCAACAGGAACTGATGCTACAGGAAGCATCAGGTATGGTAAGCCGGATGGCTGCCTACACAGATGTTGCCGCAGAGCAGCTGGATGACTATCTGCTGCACTTAGATCACAGTATGCTGCAAATACAGCAGACCAAACCAGACCCGGTACTACAGCCTATTATCAACCAGCTACAACAGACAACTGCTGAATTCAGGCTCAGCCAACAGCAAATGCAACAGCAATTACTGCTGGCAAACCAGCAGAGTCATCAGCTGCGGCATGAGTTGGAGCAACTGAAACAGCAACGCTTACTTGATCCTCTTACCGGCTTATATAACCGCCTCGCCATGCAAAATCAGCTGGATCTCTGGTTTAGTGAACAGCCAGGCCGGCGTATTGCCGCCATAGCAGTCAATCTTGATCATTTCAGTCGCTTTAATCAGGAATACGGCAATACGATAGGCGACGTTATCCTGTCAAAAGTAGCACGCAAGATAAGCAGCTACGTTCAAAGTAGTGGTTTACCCGTTCGCTCCGGCGGTGAAGAGTTTTTAATCCTGCTGCCGGATGTTGACCTGCGCAGTGCCAGCGAAATAGCAGAGCAGGTACGTCGTGGCGTTGAAAAACTGCGGTTTGTCTCCTCACGTAGTAAGAAGACACTGCCTAAAGTGACCATATCACTTGGCGTTTCTTTATATCAACAGAGTGAAAACTGGTACCAGTTTCTTGGCCGCACGGCAGAAGTGCTTCTGCTGGCGAAAAAGCGGGGCCGTAATCAGGTAGCCAGCGAATTAATGCTTGCCGACGGTGCTCTTGCATAAAAGCCAACAGATAAGTTGGCCTTGGCAGCGTTATCTTTTACACTAGCCGCATTTAGTTGCCGACAGGTGCGCCGCATGACAGATCAAAACTCCAACACCACTCACTTTGGTTATAAAACGGTTGCCGCCGAGCAAAAAGTATCGATGGTCGCTAACGTATTCCATTCGGTTGCCGCCAAATACGACTTGATGAATGACCTGATGTCGCTGGGGATCCACCGCCTGTGGAAACGCTTTACCATTGACTGCAGCGGTGTGCGGGCCGGGCAACAGGTATTAGACCTGGCGGGAGGCACCGGTGATATTACTGCGTTGTTCTCAAAGCGGGTTGGCCCTACCGGCAAAGTGGTACTGGCTGATATTAATGCGTCGATGCTGAATGTGGGCCGTGACAAACTGCGTGATCTTGGCTTGGTAAACAACATTGAGTATGTGCAGGCCAACGCAGAAGCCTTGCCTTTCGCCGACAACAGCTTTGACATCGTCAGCATTGGCTTTGGTCTGCGTAATGTCACCGACAAAGATGCCGCATTGCGCTCCATTTTTCGGGTGTTGAAGCCTGGTGGCCGTCTGCTGGTGCTGGAGTTCTCCAAACCCGAGCATGATTGGTTGAGCAAAGCCTATGATTTATACTCATTTAAACTGTTACCCGCTATGGGGCAACTGGTGGCAAACGATAAAGAAAGCTATCAATATCTGGCAGAGTCTATCCGGATGCATCCTGATCAGGAAACCCTGAAAGGCATGATGCAGACGGCAGGCTTTGCAGAGGTGAGTTACCATAATCTTACCGGTGGTATTGTCGCCCTGCACCGCGGTTATAAGTTCTGATGTTACCCTTGTTGCCTCAGTTATTCTGTGCTGTAGCAGAGAAAGTGCTGGCCAGATTGATTGCTATGGATCCACAGGCCAAAGCCAGGTTAACCCGGCTTAGTGACAAGCAATTATCCTTTCGTCTGCGGGAATGGCCTACAACACTGGTGATGACGGTTAGTGGCGGTACCATCCTGTTTAACCAGCATGATAATCCGGTAGACTGTGCAATACAGACCGACCTGGCCAGCCTGCGCTTACTGCGAGATCCTAGCCAATTGACCCGGTTGATTAAAGCCGACGCTCTACAAATTGACGGTGATATTCAGGTAGCACAGCAGTACAGCCATTTTTTCCAGCAGCTAAGCCCGGACTGGCAACAAGCTCTGTCTGGTTATGTTGGCGATGCGCCGGCGCACAAAATCGCCCGCAGTCTGCAACAGGCTCACGCCTATTTCAGCAACAAAGCTGAGGCGCTTGGCCAGATGAGTACTGAGCTGGCACAAGACGAACTGAAAATCAGCCCAGCCCCGACAGAACTTGCCCAGTTCAGTGATGCTGTCAGCCAGTTATCAGCGAGGGTCG
>CEVB01006995.1_pt1 | contig 11723 bp, 9 predicted proteins | sample 531381 | NCBI WGS metagenome assembly CEVB01 (sample SAMEA2622763, study PRJEB7988) | marine metagenome | biome: marine biome (ENVO:00000447); feature: surface water layer (ENVO:00002042); material: "saline water (ENVO:00002010), including plankton (ENVO:xxxxxxxx)" | depth 5 m | reverse complement strand
AGCCAGTGAAGCTGTAGTGAGTAGTGTTCCCGGAAAAACGGCAAGTGGTGAGGCGGTACCACAAAGCAATAGCATCGCTTTTTGCGGTGACCCCGTGGCCATGTGCACCGGTGAGGAAATATTAGAGCTGGTTGATTTTGAGTTGCCGGGGCTGTTCCCGCTGCAGTTTAAACGGACATATCGCTCCAGTCAGTGCGATGAAAACCTTGGGTTAGGGTTTGGCTGGCGCAGCAATTTTCATTTGCACATAATTGCGCTTAAAGATGACAACGATCAGCAATTGCTTGAGCTATACAATGAAGAAGGCCGGCGCCTGACGTTTGCAATGCCAGATCCTGGACAGACGAGTTACCAGTTAACGGAATCTCTGGCATTGCGGATTGAGGATAATGGCAGCCTGGTTCTGCTGCGCCCTGACAGCACGCACTGGGTATTTGTTCGGGTCAGAGCCGAAGGTACGCATACACCGCGGTGGGCTTTGCATCAGATCTATGACAGCCTGGGTAACTATCTGCAGTTATATTATGACCGTTCTAACCGGTTAAGCCGGATAGACTACAGTAACAAGCGTGCCGTTGAACTGCATTACAACGATCAAGGCTTACTGAGCCGCGTCGAGGCCGTTGAGCTGGCGGCGAAAGGGATGAAAGCGTTAGATGTGACATTGGCGCAATACCAGTATGACGAAGACGCTGATCTGATAATGGCAACCAACCAGGCCAGCCAGACCGAGCGGTATAGCTATCAAGGGCACTTACTGGCGAAGCGGCAACGGGCCAGTGGATTCTGCCATTATTTCAGCTGGCAGGGGGAAGGATGTTCCGCACGCTGCATCCGGAACTGGGGCGACGATGGGTATTACGATTATCAATTCAGCTATGACGACGCTCAGCGCCTTACCATCAGCACAGATAGCCGGGGCCAGCGCTGGCAGTACCTGCATAATGAGCTGAACCAGTTAATCAAAAAAGTGGCACCTGATGGTGCTGTCTGGTTGTACAACTGGAATAAGCAAGGCAAGAAGATTGCCGAAACAGCACCGGACGGCGCCGTAACGCGCTATTACTACAACGAGCTTGGCCAACTTGTTACGGTAGAACAAGCTGACGGTGCCATAAGTCATTTTCAATACAATGAGCTTGGCCAGCGCGTGGGTTATATTGATGCGGAAGGCCAGCACTGGCTGCGTGAGTACAGCGCTGGCGGGTTGCTTAAATCAGAGTGCTATCCCGGCGGTGTTGGCCGCCATTATTATTACAATCAGAATGGCCAGTTAAACACAATTAAACATGTTGATGGCCGTATTGAACAGTATCTGTGGGACGAAGACGGCCAGTTATTAGCAAAGCAACTGGGCGAAGCGACAACCCGTTACAGCTATGACAAGCTGGGGCGTATCAACGGGATAGTGGATGCAGCAGGTTTAATCACTGAGTACCAGCGTAATAGCGCCGGTAAAATCACAGCGATTAAGCGCTATAGTGCGGACTCGCCTGAGCAAGCTATCACCGAACAACTTGAATATGATATTGCCGGCAGGCTTATCAGTAAAACCAATGCTCAGGGTGAGTGCGCACTGTGGCAATATGAAGGCTTAAGCCAGCCTGTAGCGCGGTTACAGGCAGATGGCAGCCGTTTTGATTACGAATATGATAAAGAACGTAATCTTACTGCCATTATGCGCAGTGACGGGGCTCGTTATCAATTTGCTTATGATGCGCAGGAACGCCCGGTAAAGCTGCAAGGTTTTGATGGCCGGCAACAGCAGTTCCAGTATGATTTGTGCGGTAACATCAGCTCTGTAACCGATGGTAGTCAGCGTCAAATCAGGCTAAAACGCGATAGCCGCGGCAGAGTAACTGAGCAAACGGCGCTGTTTGGCCAGCAACTGGCCAGTAATCATTTTCACTACGATAAACTGGGGCGCCCCCTCAGGGCGAGCAACGCGAGCCGTAAACTGCGTTTTACCTATCATACCAATGGTCAGCTTAGCGAGCATTGGCAGGACGACTGGCGCACTTTGCACGAATACAACGAGGTCGGCCAGCGGATAAACAGCACCCTGCCGGATGGCACCCGAGTTGATTTTCGTTACAACGAGCATGGCTATTTATCGCAACTGGCAGTTAATCAACAGCCGGTAATGTGGCGAAGTTTTGATACCGCAGGGCGTGAAACTGCCCGTGAATATCAAAGCGGGCTACAACTTAATCAGCAGTTTGATGCCTTTAACCGTTTAACAGGACAACAGTGGCTGCATGGCGACTGCAGCCATAGCCGGCAGTACAGTTATAGTGCGCTGCATCAGCTGCTTTCGGTTACGGATAACCAGCTCGGTAACACAGCCTATCAGTACAATGAACTGGACCAGTTAATTGGTAAAACTGAAAGCCGCGACAGTACGCAAAACGAAGTGCACCAATGGGACAGCTTTGGCAACCCTAGCGGCGAAGGCATAGTGGTTAAGCAAGATCGGCTGTTGCAGTATCAGGCAAACCAGTATCAGTATGATGACAGTGGTAACCAAACTGCAGCTGTCTCAGCCGGAAAACGCCAACAGCGGGAATACAACGGTTTTAACCAGTTAACAGCATCAAGTAGTACTAATTCAGCTGGTGTGTTTGTAACGCGTTACGAATATGATGCCTTTGGCCGACGTAGTGCCAAGATCACCGCCAGCGGCCGCACGGATTATTTCTGGGAAGGTAACCTTTTAATTGGCGAATACAGCCAGGGCGAGTATCGCTGGTATCTTTATGAGCCAGATAGCAACAAACCGCTGGCGCTGCTAAGTGGCGGCCAGCTGTATTTTTACCAACTAGACCAGCTAGGCACACCGCTAAGCTTAACCGACAGCGACAACAACATCGTTTGGCAAGCGCATTACAGTGTGTTTGGTAAAGCGACGGTAACGGTTAATGAAATCGATAACCCAATTCGCTTTCAGGGCCAGTACTATGATGCAGAGAGTGGTTTGCACTACAACCACTTTAGGTACTACGACCCACAAACAGGCCGTTTTATCAGCCAGGACCCGATAGGTCTGTTAGGTGGTATTAACCACTACCAGTATGCCCCCAACCATATTAACTGGATAGATCCGTTGGGGTTAAGCTGTAAAGAGGGATATGCTGTTATCAGACAGTTTGAGAATGGTTATTCAGAAGGGCATTTTACAATAGAGGTGTTCTTAGGAGACATAGGTTATTCAACGCATCAAGTTATTGGCCAAGATAGATCGGATACAACGATAGTTAGAGCTGGTAAATATAATTCAAGTAAAAAAGCTGTCCATGAATGCATAATTAAGCTGGAAGACGCTGAAGCAGCACAAAATCTACAGAAAAATATGATAAATGAACAGCTTGGCGAATATGATGCTATAGAGAATAGCTGTGTGTCCCACGTTGCTGATATTCTTAATGCCGGTAATTCGTCACAGATATCAAAGTCAAAATTAGGATACGCGAGATTTATGCGCAAGAATGGATTCGCTCAGTTACCTTCAGATAAAAGCGTTTTGGGGGATTAGAATAGTGTCATTAATTAATTGCCCAATACACGGGCAGGTAGGACTTCATCCTTATATCTCTAAAGCTTTAGGCCACGAGTTAGATATTGGTAGTAGGTTGAAAGTCGCTGATATACATAAGGTTAGGGTCGAAATTTATGATGATGATGAACAGTTATCAACAAACGATTACTACTTGTTATCTGGTGAAGTTTCGGCAGATCTGGCTCTTATAGTCATTAGAAATGAAAAAGACGAGGAAAATCTCCTCAAGCCTTTGATGGTGAATTTTAAAGGGGGAGGATATTGTGTTAGGTGTTTTCGTAGTTTCCTGAGCAACTTGTCGGAGTGAATAAACGCCTAACATGCTTGAATTCAACAATACATGACTTTTAAGGCTTTGATTATATGGACATTGTATCCAATGCAACAAAATGGGTTGAGCAAAATCAATCGCTAATTTGCCTGCTTGGTAGAACATTGACCTTGGAAGAGCAAATCATTGCTAGTCATGTAGGCGTAGCTACGCCTGAACAAGTGCATGTTTATGAAGTGCCTGTAATCAAGCCTCCGAATGATCCGGTACTTGCGGCGTCATGTGAGCAATTTGGTTTTTTAACAGCCAATACAATTGGTTTAACACTAGGTTACGGCATTTATATTAAGCAAGGGTATTTGACCACTCGGTTGTTGTCACATGAATTACGGCATGTGTATCAATATGAGCAAGCCGGCTCTACCGAGATGTTTCTAAGCCGTTATATTTCAGAGATTATGAAGTTTGGTTACGAAAATGCCCCTTATGAGTTAGACGCACGGTCTCACGAGTTACGAAACACATAAACTCTTGGTTTGAAACTGTCACTCAGCCACCCAATACTGCTCGGCCAGCCATAACGAATGCAGCAATCATACCTGCACCCCAGACGGTAGAGCGAAGGGTAGAGTAGTCGAACCAATAACACAGTAAATAAGCGATGCGGCTGGCAATAAACACCCAACCCAGCTTGACTGTGGTTTGATCAACAATGCCTGTGGCCAGGGCTGCAAAAACTGCACAGGCGTAAATTAGCAGTGCTTCAAAGCTGTTGTAGTGCGCCGCATTGGCGCGTTGGCCAAACCCTTTAAGCGCAGCTTGCTGCGCTCTTGGATTATGGTTGTCATACCCGCCTGATTTTTGCATAGCAAAAGCCAGTGGGGCTTTGGCCAGAAAAGGCAGCAGCATGGCGAGAAACAGTGTTAATAATAATGAGGTCGTCATAATTTACTCCGTTACAGGCCAGGCCTGCTATTGATCAGCGCAGTATTTTGGCTTCTGGCCGTTGCAGTAATTGTAACATCGGGTTTTTCGCCATCACTTTTTGCTTTAATGCCAGCCCAACAGCCAGCCCTGCTACCAGCCCACCCAGATGTGCCCAGTAAGCTACACTGAGATCTTCAGATAACAAACCGATAATATTCATTGCTGCCCAGATGGCAAAATACCACGCCGGATTGAGCTTTTTCTGCCAGACGATAAACATAAATGTCAGGCTGGCGTGGCGGAACCACAGTAAATACATACCAAAAAGACCTGCAACAGCGCCACTTGCACCCACCATTAGCAGGTCACGGTCTACCAGATAACAAGCGAGCAGTTCAGTTAAAGCAGCAATAACACCACAAAACAGATATACGGTCAGAAATTTCCACGGTCCAAGCGCATCTTCAAGATTGTCGCCTATGATCCAGAGAAAATACATATTGCCAATCAGATGAAGAACACCACCATGCAGAAACTGGTAGCTTAGCAAAGTCCACCATTGCTGCTCTGCGAATAATGTTAAAGAGTCCAGCGCAAAATAGCGGAAAGTCCAGTCAGTGGCATTATTATCAAAACCATACAGGATAAAAATCAAAATGTTCAATGCCAGCAGACTCCAGGTAATAATCGGAGTGCGATGCGGCTTGATGTTGTACTCTTTTGGCATCTGTGTGAAAAACTGAAACAACCAGCTTTTGGTGCACACTTTTTGGTTCAGGATCGTAAGTGCTGCTTGTAGTTTTGGTGCGGCCAGTACTTGCTCGGCTTCATTGCCATCCACCCAGATGCCGTTACAGCGAGCGCAGTTGTCTATGGTAACCTGATAGTTTTTTAGCAAATGATACTGCTGCATTTTACTGTTGCAACGGTGACAATGGTACTGATGCTGTGCCAGCTTTTCACCAAAATTGTTCTTAACACAGTATGGATCTGTCAATTCGCTGCCATGCACGATGGCCTGGCTAAGCTCAGCATCATCAAACCATAAACCATTACAGCTGGCGCAGCGGTCAACCTGTTGGCCATGAAGCTCAACAGTTTGCAGTGTCTGATCCTGGCAACAGGGGCAGTATTGTTGCGGCTTGTTCATTCTACTCTACCTCAATGTTCTGCTGTGCCAGCGTTTGCTTAAGTTTTTGCGTATCGGCTTCAAATTTTGGCAATACATCAGTTTCCATCTGCTCAACCAGTTCCAGCAGTAACTTTGAACCATAAGCACTGTGATAGAAGCTACTGTAAATCTTCTGGTAAATATCATTTGCCTGGCGATAAAACTGCCGGCTGGCACTTAACAGGGATGGTGGTGTTTCCAGAGTGGCGGGTGAGTACTTCATGCTTTCCCATACAAAGGTATCCAGTTGTAATGGGTAACGCTTAATGGTGTGGGCGCCAGCGCCTTTTATTTGCTCAGTATAGTCGCGGATCAGCTGTAAGTTGTCAGCCAGTTCCTGCTGCAGGGATGTGCGAAGGTAGTAATTATTTTTATCGCTTTGGATCTGTTCAAACATAACCGCCTGTTGTAAACCTTGCTGAGCAGCAAGGTAGACACCCAGAACTGTGGCAATAATCATTGAAACCTGGCTTATCCAAAAACTCAGGTTTGAGATCTCACCTTGTTGCAACGCAATTTTTTTGCCGATTTTACGCTCTTGTGTAATGTCACAAGTTTGTATTGTATTCATCAGAGGATCACGGGAAGGCATTGTACATCCTTGTTTGGTAAACTAAACGTGACGCAAGTGTAACCTGAACAAAGCGGCAGATTATAGCTGGTTCTTTAACCGGTACGTTTAACTGCTTCAATTTTGAACAATTCAAGCTCTGCTACAACGCCTCGAGGGTGAATTTTCCCTGATGCATAGCGTCTGCCAGTTCTTCAGAGCGCTGTATAACAGTCTGCCAGTAATTTATTCTGGTACTGTCTGGTAGTTTAAAGTCATTTCGATCCGGTATTTTTCCATAGGGAAGTGATTGCACCCAGGATGGGCTGGGGCAGAGCAAGACCACATTATGCAAATGAGCCGGATTGGCTTTGCGCCACTTCAAAGCTTTATCAAACCAGCCCGGCGTCAGATAGGGGTAGAAATGAGGGTACAATACCAAACCCTCATTACTGAAAGGTAAATCGAAATGGTAGTCGGTTACACCGCCATCGTAATATAGCCCCGGACCTGCACCGGCAATATTCTCTACCGGATTGAGCACCATAGGGATAGAGCCACTGGCCAGCACTGCTTGCTTTAAGTTTGCTGTGGTAAGCTCAACATGTCTTGTTGGTAGTGTACCCGCATTATGGAACGGCGACATTTCACCCGCGACATGGAACAACACACGTTCAAAAAAATGGCGTAAGTGTCGGCGGCTAACTAAATTCGCACCTGCAGCCAACGTCAGAGCACCTGCTTGCAGCAACCTGTGTCGTGCTGACGAGATACGCTGCGCTTTGGCAACCACGAGGCTCAGCTTTATATTGGGATTATCAAGTACCTGCTGCACCTCTGTCGCTGAGGGAAACACATCATCAATGATACGGGCGGAAATTTCGCTGATAAGCGCTGTATCGGCGTATTTAGGGTAGGTGATGTGGCTATATGCCTGACAGAAGCGTTTGGAGGCCGCTACCGGGTCTGCCTGTGCAAAACAGGCAAAACGCCAGGCACCGGCGGAGCTGCCAAGAATATGCAGTGGCGTGCTGCGCTGTCGGAAAAAACTGCCAAATAAGTATTGGTCCAGCCCGTACAGACAAAACCATTTGGGTCCACCGCTGGCACCTACCATGACATTAAAATCGGCCTGGTTAAAGCCATGCTGCTTGATCTGAGCCAAGGCTGTTGGCCCGGCTAATACCCGTAATGCGTGTTGTGACAAAACTCTTAACCTGCCTGATAAATATTAGCTATTTGCATACAGTCTGCGGTACATGTGCTCTGCATAGTCATCGGTCATGCCGGAGATATAATCACATATCACCCGGGTTTTAAGCTGCGCTGGTGCTTGTTGCCAACGTTGCTGGGTATTCGCAGGTAACAAACGAGATGGGTCCGATGAAAATGCATCAAACAAAGCCATCAGCATATTCTGGCAGCGAAAACGCGATTGCTGAATGTCAGGCCGCGCTATAACACAGCGGAATACCACCTGTTTCAGACAATGCAAAATGGCTTGCGGCTCTTTACTTAATACCGCATTAAACCTAATCAGTGGCTGTTGCGCTTGCGGGAGTACTTCAGCCAACCCGACCGAACTGATAAGCAGATTTACCAGTGAACCTATCGCGTCTTTACGTAAATGATGTTGGTTACTGAACAGCGCTGCGCTTATTTGCTGCATCATCTGTTTTAAATCGCTGGAAAGCGCTGCCCATTCAGTTTCTGTGTGCTGTTGCCACTGGCTCTGGCTGATATTGCCAAGCACTATGGCGTCTTCCAGGTCATGCACGCCGTACGCTATATCGTCCGCCAGTTCCATAATCGATGCATCAAGCGACTTATAGCGTGATTTGATAAAAGGGGACTCGGTCAGCTGTTCAGTGCTTTGAAATAATACTCTGTCTGAATCGCTAAGCGGACTGAGGATCCAATCGAGTATATCGGCATCAGCAGCAAAAATAGCTTTGGCCGGCTTCCAGGGGGTTAAATTAAGCGGGTTTTGCTGCGGCAGTGTTGTACTGGCCAGTGATGGCTGCAATACCGGATATTTCAATAGGCCGAGTAAAGTACGGCGGGACAAATCCATACCATGTTGCTGGGTATAAGGTTCAAGTTTTGCCACAATTCGCAGTGTCTGGCCATTACCTTCAAAGCCGCCGTCTTGCAGCATTTTATAGTTAAGCGCTGTTTCGCCACCGTGACCAAATGGCGGGTGGCCAATATCATGTGCCAGACACAACGACTCCATTAGTGCATCCTGAGGCAAAATAGGTAACAGGTCTGCCGCCGTTTTACTGCGTAGCTGGCTAACCAGGCCAGTGCCAATTTGGGACGCTTCCAGAGAATGCGTCAAGCGGGTACGGTAAAAATCATTCTGGCCAATACCCAGGATCTGTGTTTTTGCCTGTAAACGGCGAAAAGCAGCGGAATGAAGAATACGGGCCCGGTCGCGTTGCCATGGTGTGCGCTGATCACCCGGTCTGCTATCAGTGGCACCTGAGCGTCGTTCAGACCATACGGAAAAATCCATACTATTCCTTGATAATTCAAACTGCTAAGCAGTCATGGGCGGTTTTGCTTTTGGTTTTTATATTACGCCAATCGGTGTCAAAGTTCGAGTAGACAAAAGTGGCAATAAAACATTAGACAGCTGTATATTTATACTGTATAAAATAACAGTATTCTGAACAAGGGAGAAATACTATGGCTGTGATTATAAAGTATGTAGTAGAACGTAACGGAGCAGAGAAGATGACCTTTACCTCTAAAGCCGAAGCCGATGCTTATGACAAAATGCTTGATACTGCAGATGAGCTGAGTAGTTTTTTAACTGCGACTGAGCTGATGAGTAATGAAAAGCAGACAGAGGCTCTGGCACTGTACCTGGCACAGCATAAAGACGATTTGCTAATAGCGCTTGGTGCGAAAAAGCCTGCTGCGAAAGCTGACAAGGCTCCAGCTGCCAGCAAAACGGCTAAAGCCAGTATTGCTGCTGTAGAGCAAGCCGCTTAATGCGGCTGCTTTAATTTTTGCCAGTACCGCTGCAGATCGGCTTTTACTTCAGGTAACAATAAGTACAATGCGAGAATATTGGGTACAGCCATTAAAAAAATCATCGAATCGATAAAATTAAAAACTGCCATCATGTTTGGTACAGCACCTATTGAAACAATTAGGCAAAACAGCACTTTATATAACTGAGTCAAATGCTTATTGTGGCCTACAATATAGCGCCAGCCGGTCAGGCCGTAGTACGACCAGCTTATAACCGTAGAAAAACCAAACAGCAATAAAGCCACCATCAATACCCATGGGAACCAGCTGAATACTGAAGCAAACGCACCTGAAGTGATTTGTACTCCATCAAGGCCTGGCAGCTGATAAGCGCCGGTCAGGATAATAACCAAAGCGGTAATAGTGCAGATAACTACTGTGTCAATAAACGGTTCGAGCAAACCAACAAAGCCCTGGCTGACCGGATCTTTAACCTGAGCCGCGGCATGGGCTATAGGTGACGAGCCGATGCCCGCTTCATTTGAATAGGCGGCACGGCGAAACCCCTGGATCAGCACACCAATAAAGCCACCGTAGCCTGCTTCAGGGCTAAATGCGTTTTGTACAATCAGCCACAATGCGGCTGGTATTGCACTGGCATGTGTGGCCATAACAAACAGTGCGGCAACAAGATAGATACCACACATCAGAGGCACAAGTTTACTGGTCACCCGGGCAATACTTTTTAAGCCGCCAATAATGACTGCAGCCACCAGCAGCGCATAAATTACACCAAACAGCCAGGCATTATCGAACCCGGTAACTGTTTTTAGCTGCACAAACCCCTGATTAACATGAACAAAACCGGCTGAACCAAAAATAACAAACACAGAAAACGCCAGCGCCAGCACACTGCCGACTACAGGCAGATTATATTTGTCGAGCGCGGCTTTGATATAGTACATAGGCCCGCCGGATACAGAACCATCGGCATTGATTTGCCGGTACTTTACTGCAAGGGTACATTCGACAAACTTCGTTGACATCCCCAGTATGCCGGCCATGATCATCCAGAAAGTTGCACCCGGACCACCTAAACTAATTGCAACAGCCACGCCGGCAATATTGCCTGTACCTACAGTTCCGGAAAGTGCTGTACTAAGCGCCTGAAACGGCGTAATTTCGCCTTTTGCCCCGCTACGCTGGTTACTGTTTAGTAAACTGATCGCATGCGAAAAACCACGCACATTGATAAAGCCAAGGTAGCAGGTAAATACCAGCGCACCACAAATCAGCCATATCAATACCAGAGGTACACTGATGTTATTCACATCAAAAGCATAAAATACAACGGCGGCAATTTTGGTTGTCAGGCTCTCAAATGCCTGTTGCAAAGAAAAGTCAGTGATCATTTATTCGTATCAGCGGTATGGACGGCTATATGTGGCGACAAGACTACTGTGTTATTGCTGGCGAAACAAGAAATTATGTTAAACCCTACTGTGCCGATTGTACCGTGACAATATTGCTTTTATGCTGAGAGCATCAGTAGTGGAGAGCATATCAATGACAGCATCTGAACCAGACAGCGAGAAAACTTCTGCGCATCATCACAGCCACAGTTCGCACCGGCACGGTGTGCATGAACATCACAGCCACCATGGTTTGCACTCACACCATTATGATGAAAGCAGCAATATCGCACTGGCATTCTGGCTTAATTTTTGTTTCGCGTTGATTGAAATAGCTGGCGGCATCTTAACCAATAGCGTCGCCATTATTGCCGATGCGATACATGACCTGGGGGACAGTCTGGCAATAGCATTCGCCTGGGTTGCCAGTAAGGTTGCAAAAAAACAGCCTACAGAACGCTACAGCTATGGTTTCAGGCGCTGGTCATTGTTAAGTGCGCTGATAAGTGGCTTGATCTTGTTATCTGGCTCGGCCTGGGTGCTATCTGAAGCGATTCCCCGCTTGTGGCAGCCACAATTACCGCATACCGGTGGCATGTTTGCACTGGCGATCCTTGGTATAGCAATCAATGGCTTTGCCGTACTGCGTTTACGTAGAGGTAAAACACAGAATGAAAAAATACTCAGCTGGCATTTACTGGAAGATGTATTAGGTTGGGTAGCGGTGCTGATTGGTGCTGTAGCAATGTATTTTACCGGCTGGGCCTGGCTGGACCCGGCGCTGTGTATCGGCTTTAGCGTGTTTATTTTATTTAATGTGCTTAAAAATCTGCGCCAGACATTAAGTCTGTTTT
>CEVB01034283.1_pt1 | contig 11802 bp, 14 predicted proteins | sample 531381 | NCBI WGS metagenome assembly CEVB01 (sample SAMEA2622763, study PRJEB7988) | marine metagenome | biome: marine biome (ENVO:00000447); feature: surface water layer (ENVO:00002042); material: "saline water (ENVO:00002010), including plankton (ENVO:xxxxxxxx)" | depth 5 m | reverse complement strand
TGCTTGGTGTTCCTATTGTGGTTTCTGTTCCAAAGAACACTAAGTGTCTATCCGGTGTAGATACAATCATGTCTCTTGATGCAGTTGGCGCACCAGATATAATTGTGGCTCTTGTTGTCGTTGCGTTAGCAGCGTTTGAGTCCCATTCAAAAACAGGACCATTGTGTATCAATGCAATAATTTTATCACCAAAGTTATCAATAGACCAAAGGCCTGGATCAATTACCAAGTCACCAGATGCAGCCTCGCCCCACGCTACGAAGTCAGAACTGTTTGTAATTGTTGCACCGTTGGAATGTGATGCAGCTGTCGTGCCTCTCGTTCCTCGTGTCACGCCTGTTAGTGTACTGCCTGAGATCCCTGTGTAAGATATTTCTTCTGATCCTATCTGTATGTGATTTGTACCTGTTGTTGGAAAGTTGACAGCGCTTGTTAAAACAATGGTTGTTGTAGATGCATCGATAGCTCCATTCAAAGTCGTTGTAAGTGCGTTAGCTACTGTACCACCAAAAGAAGCTAGACCCCAACCGAATCCAGGTAACTGTTCTGCAGGTCCAACTGAATAGTATGATTGTACTCTGATGCCTCCAGAAGCTGTTGCACCTGATCCTGTTTCAGCTGATGGCATTGTGATTGTTAGTGTTAAGTTAGTTGGTGTTGAAGTCACCATAAATTTTTTGTCATCAAAATCTGATGCTGAGTAATTAGAATTTGTAATTGCTGTAAAATTATCTAATAAAATTATATCGCCTGGTGCAAGACTGTGACCAGAAGCAAAAGTAATTGTTACAACGGCAGACCCGTTAGTTGTTGTAAAAGCGTTTGTAAGAGATGTTGTAGCTTCTATAGGATGTATGTCGTAAAAGATACCACCTGAGTATGCATATAAAATCCTGTTTGTGCCTATAATTGAAAATTTTTGACCACCTCTGTTTACGATATGGTGCATAGCTCTTGCAGCTCCTGTTAATTTATTATTACCTAATTGCTGCCAACCACCTATTTTTTCAGGTGTGCCATATCTAAATCTAACATTATCTCCATCAACCCATTGGCCCTCAGCCTGGGTGTCTGTGATCTGTTTATTAAAACCAGGTAAAAACTGTACTTTTTGCAATGCCATAGGTTATTTATACAATTTTTAATATCCCCACGCAACAAGTGAATATCTCGTTCCTTTTGTGACTGGGTGCACAACGTGTGGAAATAAGAAGTTTGAGGGAAAAACTAATAGGTCTCCGGCTTTTAGGGTTAGTTTTTCACCGTTCATAATAAATTCTCCACCTTCATAATCATCATTTAATAGACCTACAAAAGACAGCACTGGGATGCCTTTTTCTTGACCATCAAAAATACTGTAAATATGATCTACGTGTTCTCTCATAGTCAAACCTTTTTCATAAATATTAAATCTCATTTTACTAAATCTAGATACAAGAGGTTGACCCCTAAACTCTTCTGGAACTTTTGTTTGAGTGTATTCATCAACAGCTTTCTTAATAACTGGTTGTATCATGCTTTGTTGTAATTCAGATGACCATACAATATCAGGTTCTTTATCTGGATAGCTGTATCTTTCATCAGTGTCAAATGTATACCAATGATGTTTCTGCTTTTCTTGTTCTTTTATGTTCTGAATAAAATTCTTACAAATTGTATCATCAATAACGTTCGTTATTAATACAAAATCATTTACGCTTGTCTTAGCCATGTTACCCAATTGTTACCTCCAAAAAAGTTATATTGACTGTTTGTATAATTTAAAGGTTCTTTCAACTTATTCTTATAATAGTCCATCTGAACAGGTCTTTTTATTTTTCTAGCTTCTTGCCAAAACTTCTCTGTTCTATCGTTTGCTAAATAATGCATAGCAATAAAATCTATTGACTCTTCGTAAAAAGATTTAAGTATAGAGTTATACAAACCTCTAGTTGCTTGTGTATGATATCCTGATTCTGTTAATTTTACAAATTGATAAGCACCCTCCATAGCTAACGCTAGTCCTGTGCTTTCTAATGGTTCAATAAAACCACCAGATAAACCTATCCTAATCACATTGTTTTTCCAAAGTCTTGGTTTGTAGAAAGGAGTCCAATCTATCACTTTTCTAACTTCTGGTCTGTTATCCCAATGTTTTAAAAAAATTTCTTTTGCTTCATCAATTGGTGTGATGTCTTTATTAAATACAATACCTGTTCCTATTCTAGTTCGTATTGGAACTTTCCATATCCAACCACAAGATACAGCTTCACATACAGTATAGTTTAATCTTTCAGAATCATCTTTGTATTGAACAGGTCCTGCAATAGCTGTATTACAAATTAATCTATGAGACAGATCCGTTTCATTTGTAACTTGTAATAAAGATTGAAATCCTGTGCAATCAATAAATACGTCAGCATAGATTGTTTGGTTCTCACACATTAAATAATTTTCCGATTGACCTATAACAGTGTCTTCTATAAATTTTACTTTTAATTTACTCTTAATAAATTTTGCTAACTTCAAACAATCAACATGAAAACCATTAGGTGCGTTAACGTCTAGTTCGTCTAGCTTTCGCATAGGGTTCATAACAAACGGATGCCATACATGTTTTTGTGTTGTCCAACCAGGAAACAATATACCTGTTTTGTATGTAGCATCACATGCATCAAACCATTCTTGAAAATCAAAGCCACATGCATTCATGTAACCAGCAAAGTTTATAAGAGTTGCTTCTCCTACACCAATAGGTGAGCCACCTGGTTTATCTACTACTGCTACATTGTAAGAAGTGTTGTTGGCAATATAAGCTGCAGCCAACATTGCAGATGAACCTCCTCCAACAATCACAACATCTTTTATTTCTTTCATTTTCTTAAATCGTAATTTAAGTTTAGTACATATCTAAATGTAGCATCTGTTTGTTGAACGCTTCTATGTTGTAAAGAAGCAGGAAATGTAATTAAAGTATTTGCTTCACTCTTTATAAAACCTTCGTCTTTAAATTCTGTTCCGCCATTATTTGTGTTGTAATAAAACACAGACGTCCATCTATCTTTAGTCTTTTCTACATCAGTATGCCATGCAGATTTTCTAGGTTCGTTTTGATTTACTAATAAATTTAACCTAGCTCTAAATAATTTATTCATACTAATTTTTAAAGCAAAAGGTATAATTAGATCTTGAAAGTGTTCACTAGTAATTTTTTCTTCGTTCATACAAATATGACAAAACATATGTTCACCCTTTAAAGGTTTGTCTTGATTTGCTTGATAGTTTCTAGCGTACCAAGGAAAATAAGATCCGTTAAATAATTCAAATGCTTTATCTAAATCTGCTTGTTCTAAAAAGTTTTTCTGTATTTTAATTTTTGACATGTAAGTTTTTTATATATTCTTTGTGTGACATCTTTCTTATAAGTTCTGTTTTATTTCGCAAGATTATACCATTTTCAATATTTTTTTCAAACCAATAATCATCTAATTTTTTGTTGATATATTCATAATTTTCTTTGAGTTTTTTTAAATCTATTAAGTTATTAAAATATGCTATCAAATTAAAATTAGCTTCTTTAAATAGAGAGAACCAGCTATATGATCCTATCAGTTCTAGATCTGTGCTTTTCAATAATTTACCTTGTTTCCATACATCTAACATTTGTTGTAATGTTTTTGATGGTTTGACTTTTTTAACATCTTTCCAAAAAGGTGAGTCTTCTTTATCTGTAATGTAGTGTAGTTGAATAAAGTCTTTAATGTTATTCATTATAATTTCAATATGTTTATTGTATGTGTTTATAGAAGTAGGAGTATAGTCTTCTAGATACTGCATTAATAAAAACGATTGTTGTATAGTTGTTCCTATGGAAGTTGCTTCTAATGGTTCTACAAAGTTAGCACTTAAACCAACAGCAACACAGTTCTCTATCCAAACTTTATCTAATCTACCAGGATCATATTCTATATGTTTTGCTACTTGTATTTTTCTACCTAATAATTCTTCAACTTCTTTAACAGCTTCATCTTTAGAAATATAGTTTTTATCAAATACATACCCATTACCTGTTCTACCATAAGTTGGTATCTGCCACATCCAACCAGCTTTCATAGCTTTTGATAGTGTCCATATATTATACTCGTCTTGATCTTCTGTTGGAAATGCAATAGCTGAATTAGTTTTTAACCATGGTGAATAAGATACCCATTTTGCTCCTAGCTGCCCGATAAGAATTTTACGAAACCCAGTGCAGTCAATATAAAAATCAGATTGATATTTTTGTTTCTTGCCTTCGATACTTGTAATTTTTTTATCTATGTTTACTTTTGTAATTTCATCGTCAACAATTTTTATACCAGCTTCTTTAGCTAGTTTAGTTAAGTATTCATTTAATTTAAACGTGTTAAAATGATATTGAACTAAGTCTCCTGTTGTTCCTAGATCAGGCTCAAGCTTATTCTCAAAAAAACATTTAGGCACAAAAGCTATGGACTCACGTTTTGATGACATAAGATATTCATAGTTACGATGACTGAGACCTAGCATCTGTTGCCATTGAGATTGTATGTGATGTAAGTACAAAGGGTGATCGGAGTTCCAATCTTTAAACATAATACCAGACTTTAAAGTTCCACAAGTTTCTTTTAAAAAAGTTTCTGCAGGTATACCTAAGTGTTCTCTAAAATCTTGAAAGTGTTCTGTTGATCCTTCTCCTACTCCTATGATTCCAATACGAGAAGGTATGACCATAGTAATAGAGATAGGCAATCTTTTCTTCAAAGTCAAAGCTGTTATAAAACCAGCTGTTCCTCCACCAACTATTGTTAAACTATTTACCTTCATAGAATCCTGTTAACATATATCTTGTTCCTTTTTTTATTTTACTAACTCCGTGTAGATAAAACTTTCCATCAAAAAACACCATGCGTCCTAATCTAGGTTTGATAAGAGTCATGTCCTCAAAGAATAAATTACCGCCAACGTAGTCAGTGTTTAGAAACGCAACAGAGCTTAGAGTTGTTTTTTCTTTAAATGTATCAAAGTGTAAGTCTTTGTAAGAGTCTTTTGGCCATTCAACAACTTCCATATAATCTATTTTAGAATTGTTCATATCTTCAGATACCTTGTTAATCCTTTCTCTATATTTTGCGTCTAATATTCTTTGAACTCTTAGTACAGAAACATTGTACATGGGTTCTATAAATTGACTAAATTTTTTTCTAAGATCAATTAATTCTTTGCACTCATCTTCAGTAAAAAAATTATCGTATATTCTTATTTTCATTTCTTATTTTTGTGGCAGAAATCTCTTCTACTTTAGATGGTAATTTTATTTCTTCTATGTTGTAACCTACATCTCTACCATAACAAATATGTGTAACATTAGGAACTCTTATAACTTCAAACATACCTCTATATTCTCTAAGTCTTTTTATAATTTTTCTTCTTACAGTTTTAAATGGATATGGATTGTTATCACCATCACAATCTCTAACCATGATTACGACTTGTCCTGTTCTTTCTAGTATCTTTTTAAAAAGCTCAAAATGACCTTCGTGAAAAGGTTGAAACCTACCTAGCATCTGCGCTGTTGGTTTTTTATAATTTATCACGAATCTCCTTTATTACATCTTGATAATCAAAGTTTGTAATTTCAAAATGACAGTGTGATGGTTTTTCGAACATCTTGTTTGTATCATCAAATCTACCTTTCTTAATTGTGTTCATCCAAACTCTTACATCATACTCAAGTCTGTCTTCGTCAAACGGACAAATAAAATCTATAACACAAGGTCCATCAACTAAAGACGATAGACATCCCATTCTTTGAGCTTGTCTCGTTCTACCCTCTGCAGAAAAATCCCAATCGTTAAACATCTTTCTAACCTCGTCAGCATTAAAGTAAGCATAACCTGCAGACAGCTGTCTTGCAAAGGTTGTCTTACCTGATCCTGGTAATCCAAAAACTAATATTCTCATATTACATCTGCCTTTTCATATTGTTTTATAACATCTAGTGGTAAATATTTTTCTATCTCATAATCTATTTTTTTTACAGAGTCCGTTCTAATATCATGTAAACCTTGATGTGGTATACCATCTAGTAAGTGATCATAATACTTTACTTTTTTCATTTCATATTGATCAAGATTTGTTGTTCGCACTCCTTCAAAAGGACAACCAATATACTCGTTTATTTTTTTGACAGTGCCTACAGGATCAGTAACAATATCATTATATGTAATTAATAAATGATCTTCGTTCTCTACAATTTCTTGAGACGAATGCATGGCTTGATACATGGCGCCACCTTTAGCCATAAGTATATTACATCTTAATGATGTAGTAATTTGTCTATCTCTCCACGGTGTTTCAACTCTCATTAGTGAAGCAAGACATTCTAATACTGGACGATGTATTACTATAAACTTTGGTTTCTTATCGTAGAAGTCTAACATAGTTCTGTTTCTCTCTAATCCCCATGGTCCTCTTTCTAAAATATATTCTGCATTTGTAAACTTATCGTAATACAGATTAAACACTTCTGATACTACATTGTCATAAGCTTCTTCAGCAGGAAAATTTAAATAAATTGAGTTGTAGGTTTTGTGATATAATAAGCTATCTAGAATTAATAATACTTGTGATTGTGGAGTAAAACAAATATTTTTATTTTGATGTAACAAAGAAGCTAATAAAGTTTGACCGCTTCTTGGCATTGAACTAACAAAAGTATATTTCTTTTTTAAAAGCATTTTATATTTCCTGATAGTATTAATCTTTCGGTATCTTTATTGTAACCTACGCTATGTGGTATATACGAAGGAAACAAAACAATCAACCCTGGTTTTGGTTTTACCTCTTTACCTTTCCAATTAATTAATGGGTGTGCTGGTCCATAAAATATTGTCTTTGAAGAGTTATCAGTTACTTTTAAATATAAAATAAAAGAATACCAATTTTGTTCTGATCCATGAGTATGTAAATCATGATAATCTTGTTTGCCATATTTTTGAACCCACCAAGTATCTAATTTAAATTTACGATTTAAGATCTCGTTTATGTGTGGTTCTATATAATTATATATAGTTTGTGTTTTAGCTTGATCATGAAAATCTTTATCAAAAAAATTGTTTGAGTTTTGTTCGTATTTTTTTAAATTAGTGTTCTCTAACATTGACACAAATTTTTTATCTAAAGGTATTGTTTTTAAATATATAGTTGATTCAAATTTTAAATGTTCAACTGCCATAAACCTTGTTCATCTCCTATCTTTCCTTTTAAATAAGTATTGAAAGCTAAACTAATTCTTTCTTTTTTATCTTGTTTTGTAGCTACATGGTGACTTAGATCTGATGGAAATATAATTATATCTTGATTACTTACAGGAAAATAAAAACTTTCAGAGTTATAATCGTTATACTCTGTAGCAACTAATCTAATATCAGTTCTTAATTCTTTGTTAAAATATATTCTATCTACTTTTGGATCTACATCTATGTAGTAAACTCCAGATATAAAACTATTAGGGTGTTCATGTTTATGATGTTGTTCTGTTTGTTTTGTCCAATTAAACCAAGACTGTGTCATAAAAATTTCAATAGATAAATGCATAGCTAAAGTATGATAAGCATATCTTCTAATATGATTCATTACTTCTTTCTTTAAACTTTCAAATAAAGGTAATTCTAATACATAACTATTTAAACTAGACTTGTTAAAAGTATTACTTTTCTTTTCACAATTTTGCAAAAACTTCATTTGTTCTTTATTTAAAGTATAAGAAGTATTCTTAAAATATATTGGTGTCATGAACAAGTTTCGTATCATATCATTATTCCTTCGCCTTTATCTATTGTCTCCATTATTTTAGAAGTTCCTATACCTTCAAACATAATTTGAAAGACAGTAAACTTTTTTAAACCTCCAGTTACATTTTCAAAATCATAATTTAAATAAGAAGGAAAAAGCATTATCTCATTCGATCTAATATTAAACCACCAAGCCTCAGAGTTATATAGATTGTAGTTAGATACGTGTGGTTTGATATGTTTATATTTAGTTTTTAAAAAATGTATTTTATCGTTTTCATCAACTTCTTGAAAAAATATTCCTGATAAATAACTATTATAATTTTTATAGTATTCACGATTGCTTTTAGTTTCTATATTTTTAAATCCAACTAAAGTTGGTTTTATTGTTGGGTGAGTTTTTAATATGTTTTTGTAATAATTAGATGCATGCTCTAAAGCAATTTTTTTATCAAACCTATTTAATAGTTCTGAATAAATTCCAGTTGGAAATATTTCAATAATACTTTCTTGTGTCATAAAACACCGACACTATATACTATTATAAATTATGAATCAATGTGCTCTACCCAACCTTTTGTATTGTCAGATTGATAGAGTGCTTCGTCCCAAGTGTATGTTTTATTGATAGCTTCTTGTTCTTCTGGTGTTGGAAAATCTCCTGCCCATGCCGGTGGGTTAGGCATAGCGATAGGTGGTTCATATTTTTTTGTAGTTGAATTCCAAGCCCAAGAAGGAAAAAGTTGAGGTGGAACAAAACCACCTTTTGCTTCATCATACACGTAACCATCACCAGGATAGTATCCAGTGTTGTCATTCCATGAACCAGTTGGTCCTTTGTGACATTCTTTTAATTGTGTGCCGTTATTAATTTTTACAGTTTTCTTTAAGAAAGCAACACCTGCTTCTTCTGTAGGAGCATCAGTATCACTAACTGTATATACATTGATAACAACGTTACCAGAATTTATGTGAGCAAAATATTTCATTATGCTTTGTACGTCCCCGTTGAAGTGTATTTAACAATAGTGTTACCACCACTTGTTGTCACTGTTGGTGATCCTGTTGTTACACCTGAGTAACTTGAAGTTGGAATACTTAAAACAATAAGTCCGTCTCCACCTTCACCACCTGTTGGGTTTGAAAATTGTTGACCTTTAGCGCCGCCTCCGCCGCCACCTAATCCGTCTGTGCCAGCACCGCCGAGTTGAGATCCTCCTGGGCCGCCGCCTCCGCCGCCACCACCTGCAGGTCCATGACCTGGGTTTGCACGACCTCCGCCGCCGCCACCGCCAGCGTATTGAATAGATGAACCTTGGATAGAACTTGATTGACCGCCACCGCCGCCACCAGCTGTGTAGTTCGGTCCGTTACCTCCAGGAGATCCTGAAGAACCGCCGCCACCGCCTCCGTGACCACCAGTATAACCACCTGGTCCGCCGCCGTTAGCTCCTTGTGATGGAGATGTAGATGGAGTGTTTCCGCCACCTGATGGACCGTTGTTCCAAGCGCCTCCGCCTGCACCACCGTTTCCACCTGCTGAAGAAGGAGATCTTACAGAGTCAGGGCCACCGCCTCCTCCGTAGCCGCCACCTGTGCTAGTGAATGTTGTGATTTTAGGTCCAGAAACTACACTATCATTTCCTATAACTGCAGAGTTACCATTAATAGATGTTCCGCCTCCAGTTGTTGTTCCGCCAGTTCCACCTGTGCCAACTGTTATTGTGTAATTTCCGCCTGTGAAAAAACTTAATGTGGTTGTTCTCATTCCGCCGCCACCGCCGCCGCCGTGACCACCGCCACCGCCGCCACCGATAACTAGCATTTGTACATCATAAGGTGCACCTAAACCACCTCCTGAGCCAAAACCGAGTGTTTTGTATCCGAATCCTGTTGCCATTCAAACTCCTTATGCGTCGTTTGCAGCGTCAGTCGTGAAGAATAATTTGATACCTAATAGTTTAGCATCTGCTGATAATGTATCACTTCCGTTGTCTGCATCTCTAGTTACTTGAAAGAACACATCATCACCTGCCGCTGGGGATCCAGCGATAGTAATTGCACTACTTTCTGCTGTAACGTCTAAATCATTAGCTGTTCCACTGTGTGCTTTTGTTACAGAAACTGCTGTACCAAATGCAGCATCAATCGCGTCATTGTCCGACACTGCTACACCAGATAAAGTCCATATCGCATTACCAGTATTTGTTGAGTTAGCTGTAAAGAATGCTTGATAAGTAACTGTACCTTCGTTCCAAGATTTTGGAAATGCGACTGCAAATTGTGCTTTTTCATCAGAAGAAGCATCGAAGTCCAATGACTTAAGTTCTGGTTGACCAGCTGTTAATTCTGTTTGAGCAATGTCAGCACAACCATTTGTTGTTGCTGGATACATTGCATTTGCAGGAACCCAAATAGTTTCTTTACCTGCAACTTTAGCTGCAGCTCCACCTACTGTTACAGAGCCTGTTCCTTTTGCTACTAAGTTTAAGCTTACGTTAGTGTCATCACCAGTCGCTGTTATTGAAGGTGCGTTACCTGTTGCTGCGTTAGTTACATCAATTTGGTTTACTGCTGAACCTGTTGTTTGAAAAATAATTTGTTCATTTCCACTTTCATCTGCAATGAAATGTGCATCGTCGATTAAAATGTTATGAGAATTAGTATCTAAGTTGCCACCTAATTGAGGTGTTGTGTCTTCAGATACTTCTGTAATTCCTGTGCTAACTGTTATGATGTCAGGATTAGTTCCATCGTTTGCAGAAGCAAAAACAATTTTATCACCTTTGTCTGTTGCTGAATAAGTTAAAGAATCTCCTGATCCAGAAACATATTTAAATTGTACTGTGTACGCACCAGATGTTGAGTTTCTTAAAATATAAAAAGTTTGAACATCTAAAGGAATAGTTACGATTTGATTTCCTGTAATCGTACCTGTGAACTCAATCATTCTGTGAGATAAAGTTGCTCCAGTTGATCCATCAGATACGGATAATGTTGTAGTCTGTGCACCACCTGCTATTGATTGTTGTGTAAATCCGCCAGAAATTTGTTCTATAATTTGTAAGTTTGTATTAGTTTTAGTACCCCACGTTCCCGCGTTTTCACCGGTTGCCTGAAGTTCTATACCCAAAGGTGTATATGTTGAAGCCATGTTTTATCTCCTAATTTACTTAAGCAACATCTGTATAGCTCGTATTTGAACCTGTGTCAACACTTTCAAAAGCTTGAATTCCAAAGCCTGTTGCGGTTCCAAATGCAGCTACATTTGAGGTTGCTGATAATCCAGTTAACGCTAAATCTAAACTTGTGTCAACTGATAATGTGCCTATATTAAACGTTGCTGACACTCCAGTCAAGCCCATAACATCAGCAGGAGTTAAATTTCCTACGCTAGAAGTTAAGCCAAATCCATCTGGTATAATTATAGGATTTGAAGTTTCATCCGTAGAACCTAAAGAAATAGTAGCAGAAAGACCATCTATTGCATAAGTAAATTCTATAGTTGGTGATCCTACAGAAGACGTCATGGATATACCTGTTAGTCTTTCAACGTCTGCTGCTTCAACAGCGCCTACTGAGGACGTTGCAGAAACTCCTGTTAAACTAAATGTAGCATCAATTTCGAATCCTAAAGTTCCAACTGAACCTGTTGCAGAAACTCCTGTTGGTCCCATTACACTTGCAACATCATCTAATGCAAATTCACCCCAAGAATTATTACCCCAACCTTTTGCACCCCAAGTGCTATTACCTTGACCAGTTTGTAATTCAAAACCTTCTAATACAGCTGTAGCATCATTTGCTCTACCATAAGCTTCTTCGCCCCAACCATCACGGCCCCAACCAACTTCATTGTAAGCTTCTAAAGTTCCTAGAGAAGCTGTCATTGATAGACCTGTTAATTCTGCGCCTTGATCATTTACTGCACCCCATTCACCTGCTCCGTATGTTTGACCACCCCATCCTGTTTGAGGAACACCCATTTCAGTTCCGTCACCAACAGAAG